>TBL_comb47_HYPODRAFT_10008227_pt1 | contig 10723 bp, 5 predicted proteins | sample TroBogypolimnion_40_FD_10682 | JGI IMG/M metagenome (IMG submission 10682)
AGATCGAGATCGATATCGTAGCGCGCCAGAATGTCCTGCCCGAGTAGTCCGTCGATTGGAGTCTTATTCAAACTGACGAGGTTAAATGCGCCCACGGCAATGTAGAGCCGGGGATAATAGGTCTCAGTACTACCCACTTTAACCGATTGCGCTCGTACATATGTGGCGGGGGCCATGCCTTTCAGCCCACCGATCCCATTCATCTGGCCAACGATTGCGCGATTAAGCTCCAATCCTTCCCGCTCAAACGCGGACTGCACGATCACGGTTGAAGAGGCACCAGTATCCAGCAACATCGTCAGTGGCTTGCCGTCGATCTCCATTTGCACGAGCGGTTGAAGCACATGCCCAGTGAGCGCAACTTCGCCTACTTTGGTGAACTTGCACGCCTCCGGACTATCCGCTGCAACCGTCGCGCAGCCCGCTAGCCCGAACAGCGCCGCCGCCAGCACCCAATCCCGTGCTCCGCGCATGTGCCTCATCCCCCAACCGATTATTGCCTGAGTCTTATTCTGTGACGGTATGGAACGAATCCGCCGACCGCAAGCGCCCTAATCGTAAAAAGCGCATCAAACCGAAAAGTATTTCGCCTTCGGGTTTAACACCACAATCGCGCTGGTCGATTGTTCCGGATGTAACTGGAACTCGTCAGACAACGAAACGCCAATCTGCTCCGCCCCCAGCAGGTTCAGGATCGCTGCCTGATCCTCCAGCTTCGGGCACGCCGGATAGCCGAACGAATACCGGCTGCCGCGATAGGATTGTTGCAGCATCTTGTCGATGTCGCGGTCATCCTCGCCGGCAAAACCCAGTTCGGCGCGGATGCGCTTATGGGTATATTCCGCCATCGCCTCGGCCATCTCCACCGACAGCCCGTGCAGATACAAATAGTCCTGGTAACGATTTTCCTCGAACCAAACCCGCGCGGTGTCAGAGGCTTTCTGCCCCACCGTCACCACCTGCAAGCCAATCACATCACGCTCGGCATCGTCCACATCGCGGAAGAAATCGGCAATGCATTCGCCGTCCTCCTTCGGTTGGCGCGGCAGGGTGAAGCGGGTGAGTTCGGTGCTGCCATCCTGATCGAAAATGATCAGGTCATTGCCTGCCCCGGCCGCCTTCCAATAGCCATACGCCGCCTGCGGCCGCAGAATCTCCTCCGCCTCGCAAATGCCTAGCATTCGGCGCATCACCGGGCGCAATTCCTGCTTGGCCCAGCCGAGGAAGTCATCCAGCGCCCGGCCCTGTTTCCGGAAGCCCCACTGGAACTGATACAGGCTGCGCTCGTTCACAAACGGCACAATCGCTTTCGGGGCCGCCTCCACAATCCGTGCCCCCCAGAATGGCGGCGTCACCACCGGCACATCCTGCGTCAGCCGTTGCCGGNGGGCGCGCACCGTGGCCACATCCACCGGACGGAANGCCCGCGCATCCGCCTGCCCCAGGCTGCGCACGGTATTGCGCGCCTTGCCGGCCCGCTTGGCCTGCACCGCGGCCAAATAGTCATCCAGCGCGTTGCCGGTAACCTTGTCCATCAAATGCAGCCCATCGAAAGCGTCGCGCGCATAGGCCACACGGCCGCCGCCATAGGCGCGCACGCAATCATCTTCCACATAATTGCGCGTCAACGCCGCACCACCGAGCAGTACCGGAATATCCATGTTCTGCCGGGCCATCTCTTCGAGATTTTCCCGCATCACCACAGTGGATTTCACCAACAGCCCGGACATGCCGATGGCATGCGCATGGTGTTCTTTCACCGCCGCCACCATGTCCGCCAACGGCACCTTGATGCCGAGATTGATCACCCGGTAGCCATTATTGGTCAGGATGATATCGACCAGATTTTTGCCGATATCGTGCACATCGCCTTTCACGGTGGCCAGCACGATGGTGCCTTTCTCCTGCCCCTCCACCCGTTCCATATGCGGCTCGAGATGCGCCACCGCCGCCTTCATCGTCTCCGCACTTTGCAGCACAAACGGCAATTGCATCTTGCCAGCGCCAAACAACTCACCCACCACCTTCATCCCGTCGAGCAGGATATTGTTGATGATATCGAGCGGCGCATTGGTCAGCATCGCCTCATCGAGTTCGTCCGCCAGCCCTTTGCGGTCGCCGTTCACGATGCGGTCTTTCAGTCGCCCTTCCACCGTGTCCGCCCGCACCTTCGTCACCGCATCCGCCAGCTTGCGGTCGGCGAAAATCTCCAACAATTTCTGTAGCGGGTCGTAGCCGTCGCGGCGACGGTCGAAAATCAGATCTTCGCAGACCTGGACTTCCGCGGCGGGAATGAGGTGCAGCGGCCGAATTTTCGACACGTGCACAATCGCCGCGGTCATGCCGGCTTTCACCGCATGGTCCAGAAACACGCTGTTCAGCACCGCCCGCGCCGCCGGATTGAGCCCGAAGCTGATATTGGACAGGCCGAGGACGATCTGGATATCCGGAAACCGTTCGCTGATCAGCTTTATGCCTTCCAGCGTCCACTGTCCCAGCTTGCGATCGTCGTCGTTGCCGGTGGCGATGGTGAAGGTCAGCGGGTCGATCAGCAGATCCGAGGGCTGCAACCCGTGCTGGTTGCAGGCGAAATCCACCAGCCTGGTGGCAATCTCCAGCTTGCTCTCCGGCGACTTCGCCATGCCCACTTCGTCGATGGTCAGAGCTATTACCGCCGCGCCAAACCGCTTGGCCAGCACCAGCCGGTCGGTCGCCGCCTGCTCACCATCCTCGAAATTGATCGAGTTAATGATCGGCTTGCCGCCATGCAGTTTCAACGCCGCTTCAATTACCGGGGTTTCGGTGCTGTCGATCACCAATGGCGAGTTGACCGAGGAGGTAAAGCGCCGGATCACCTCGTTCATCTCGACGATTTCATTGCGACCGACGAAAGCAGTGCAAATATCCAGGCTGTTCGAGCCCTCACCGATCTGCTCGCGCCCCATCGAAACGCAACCGTCCCAATCGGCCTGTTCCTGAAGTTCCCGCCATTTCTTCGATCCGTTGGCGTTACAGCGTTCACCAATCGAGAAATAGCTGTTTTCCTGCCGCAAAGCGGTTTGCTGGTACAAGCTCGCCACGGACGGCATCCACACGACCGAACGCTGCACCGGCGCCGGTCGGTCCGCGCCGTGCCGCCGCAACATCGCATCCAGCGCCTGGATATGTTCGATATTGGTGCCGCAACAGCCGCCGATCAGGTTCACCCCATCCTCGACCACGAAGCGCTCCACCCAACTCGCCATTTCCGCCGCCCCGAGCGGATAATGTGTCTGCCCGTTCACCAATTCCGGCAGCCCCGCATTGGGTTGCACGCTGATCAAGCCGGGAAAGTTGTGCGCGAGGTAGCGCACATGTTCTGCCATTTCTTGCGGCCCGGTGGCACAGTTCAGCCCGATCAACGGCACGTCCAACGCCTGAATAATTGTCGTCGCCGCCGCGATATCCGGCCCGACCAGCAAGGTCCCGGTTGTCTCCACGGTCACTTGCACAAAGATCGGCGTATCCGTGCCGGCCAGCCGCCGCGCCCGCTTGGCGCCGTTCACCGCCGCTTTGATTTGTAGCGGGTCCTGGCATGTCTCGATCAGGATCGCATCGACCCCACCGGCGATCAGCCCCCGGCACTGCTCGGCCAACGCATCTTCCAGCGGGTCATAGGCGATATTGCCCAGGCTCGGCAGCTTGGTGCCCGGCCCGACACTGCCCACCACCCAACGATGCCGCCGGTCGGCGAAGCTTTCCGCCGCCTCCCGCGCCAGCTCCGCGGACCGCATGTTGAGCTCAAACGCCCGCTCGCTGAGGTCGAACTCCGCCAGCGTAATGGGGGAGGCGCCGAAGGTGTTGGTTTCCACCATATCGGCCCCGGCGGCAAAGTAGCCGCGATGAATATCGCGCACCAAATCCGGGCGCGAGAGGCTGAGAATATCGGTGCAATTCTCCTGCCCCCAGTAATCCAGGTCTATATCCAGGGTCAGCCCCTGCACCCGGCTTCCCATTCCGCCGTCGCACAGCAGCACGCGGTCGCGAAGGGCATCAAGCAAATGGGGTCGGGTCATGCGTGGGCTTCCAGAGCAGGTGTTTCAAGCAGCAGCGGGGCGGTGGCGGACCACAGGCAAACCGTCATCGGGCCAGGAACGTTGACGGTGGTTGCCGGAGATAGCCCGGCATCAATGAACAGGGCGTGCATGGCCGCATCGGCAAAGCCAGGCCAGCGATGCGCCAGCCGTTGAATGGCGGCGGCGCGGTCATGCGCGGCCAGATCCACCACCACCAGTCGCCCGCCGGGGCGGAGCACCCGCGCCGCCTCGGCCAGCGCCGCTGCTGGGTCCTCGGCGTAATGCAACACCATTTGCAGCACCACCAGATCGATGCTGCCATCGGCCAGTGGCAGGCGATACATGTCCGCCAAGCGCACAACGCAATGCGTCAGCCCCGGCTTGGCCAATCGGGCCCGCGCCAGCGCCAGCATTGCCCGGCTGGCATCCACTCCCAGCCCGTTACTAATCCGCGGCGCCAATAATTCCAGCATTTGCCCGGTGCCGGTGCCGATATCCAACATCCGCCCTAGCGACGTGGCCGGCAGCAAATCCAGCAGCGCCTGCTCGACCGCGGCCGCTGGCAGGTCGAGCGCCCGCATTTCGTCCCAGTCGGCGCCTTTTTTGCGGAAACTTTCAGACGCCACCCGCGCCCGCTCCGCCAGCACCCGCGCCGCTTGCCGCCGATCGGCTGCCAGCACCGGATCATCCGGCGGTAACTGGGCCAACACCCCGCGCGCCAACGCACCGGGTATGGTGTCCGCACCCGGCAGGCTGAACCAGACATTGGCGCCCTCGCGCTCGCGGTCCAACAGGCCGGCTTCCCCCAGCAGTCGCAAATGCCGGGACAGCCTGGGTTGCGACTGGCCCAAAATCTCGGTGAATTCCATTACACAAAACGCACCGCGCGCCGCCAGCGCCAGCAAGCGCAGCCGGGTTTGCTCGGCACAGGCACGTAAAGCGGTCAGCACATCTTCCATGACCACCAAATGACATAAAGATATCCTTATGTATAGCCGAAATCCATTGTGGTTTGCCCGATAACGGTTTATGCATGCGCGATATGAGTACCGATGAGCGTGTAACAGTGACCTTCGGCCACCACGCTACGGCCGGCATCGGCGATGCCGTGTTGTATGATGGTCATTGCGGCGCCCTCACGCCGCCCGCCGGGGTACCGCTGGTTTCGTTTGCCCCGATATCGCCTCATAACAAGTTGAAATGCAGCATTTTTGGGTGCCTTTGTGGCACTGGCCGAGATCCAGCGGCGCTGGCGCTGTCCGGTCTATTTATGGCCCGTGCGCGTGGGGAAGTGGGCTATTTCAACCGCGTCATCGCTGACGTGGCCGATGTTGCTCTTGTGCGGTCCGTGCTAGAGCACGATTTATTCGTGCGCGCGCGCTTTCGGCTGCCCTAGCGGCCGGCCTTCGGGCGCGTTCATTCGGTATGAGTTATTTAATCAGAGTTGGTTCATGTCTATGGTGTAGCGTCACGGAAACGGTGATGATTTTGTCTGCATTGGCAGAGTTGTCGCGGCATAGGTATTTGGATGGCGTGTCGGGTTTACGGCCAGTTTTCCCAGGCCGTGCCGATGTGAAAAGGCAGAGGTAGCGATTTTGGATCCGATTGAAAGCCCGTCTTCGCGGGAAGCCCCCCATGCGGAAGCGGCAGCGCCGATCAGCCCGCTCGAAGTGCGCATTCTCGCCGTTATGGCGGCTGCCCGCTATCATGGCATTGAATTGGATCGCGATGATCTGCGCATTCCGCCGGGCGAAATCCCGCCGCCGGCCACCTTGGTTGAGTGGGCGCGTTCGGTTGGCCTCTGGGCGCGCGGCACCAAATTCCGCTGGCGCCACCTGCTCGGGGTGCAAGCCGCCGGCCCGGTCGTGGTGCTGCTGAACGACGGCAGCGCGGCCTTGATGGTGCGCGCGGACCCGGCCCGAAACGTGGTCTGGTTGAAGGACCCACTCGCCGGCCCGGAATCGCAGGGTATTCCCGTCGACGAGCTGCGCTTGTCGCAGGTCTGGAATGGGGAGGTGCTGCTGCTGCGCCCTGAGCGCGGCACAGTGCTGGACAACGAACCGTTTGGTCTGCTCTGGGTGGCGCGTCTGGTCTGGATCGAAAAATCCATTCTGCGCGATATTTTTGTCGGCTCGATCGTGCTGTCCTTCCTCTCCATCTTGCCGGCCTTGTTGGTGATGGTGGTCATCGACAAGGTGGTCACCTATCAAAGCTACAGCACGCTGGCGGTGATCAGCGTCGCCGTGGTGCTGGTTTCTATCTACGAAATGTATCTTGGCTATATCCGCCGGCAGTTGATGCTCATCATCGGTACACGGCTGGATACCAAGCTCGGTTTGCACGTGTTCAAACGCCTGCTGGCGCTGCCGATTGATTATTTCGAGCGCACCCAGACCGGTGCGATCATGTATCAGGTTGGGCAGATCAGTAAACTGCGCGACTTCCTGACCGGCAAGCTGATGACCACCATGATCGATCTGGTGATGGTGCTGGTGCTGCTGCCAATCCTGTTCTGGCTCAGCCCGGTCCTGACCTGGATGGTGGTGGCCTGCTCGGTGATCATCGCCCTGATCATCATCGCCTTCCTCAAGCCGATGCGTCGGGTGTTCAGCAATTATCTGCAAGCCGAAATTCAGAAGAACACGGTGCTGGCAGAAAGTGTGCAGGGTATTCGCACCGTCAAATCACTGGCACTAGAGCCGCAGCAGCGCGAATTGTGGGATCGCCGCACCGCCGATGCCGCCTCCTGGCGGCAAAGCGTCGGCAATACCTCCAATTGGAGCCAGACGCTGGTTTCGCCATTTGAAAGCATGATCAATCGCGGCGTTCTGCTGGTTGGCGCCTATATCGCGCTGGTGTCCCCCACCGGGGTCAGCGTTGGCAGCCTGCTTGCGTTCATGATGCTCAGTGGCCGCGTCGCCGCGCCGTTGGTTAGCATGGCCAAGCTGATCGAGGATGCCGAGGAAGTCCGCAGCGCCACCGGCATCGCCGGGCAGGTGCTCAATATCGCGCCGGAAACCATGTCCCCTGGCGCCGGGTTGCGGCCAAAATTTGAAGGCGCGATTTCCTTCAAGGATGTCACCTTCACCTACCCCGGCTCGAAGAACGCGGCGCTGGAAAAGGTGAGCTTCGAAATCCCCGCCGGCACCATGCTTGGGTTGGTCGGCCGCAGCGGCTCCGGCAAATCCACCATCACCCGACTGCTGCAAGGCATCAACCGCGATTATGAAGGCACCATCAAAATCGATGGCACCGATCTGCGGGAGATTAATCTGGCGCATTTACGCCGCAGCTTTGGCGTTGTGTTGCAGGAAAACTTCCTGTTCCGCGCCAATATTAAGGACAACATCATCTCCGGCCGCCCGGGCCTCACGCTGACGGACGCGGTGCGCGCCGCCCGCCTGGCCGGGGCCGAGGAGTTTATCGAACGCATGCCGGCTGGCTACGAAACCTGGATCGAGGAAGGTTCGCCCAACCTTTCCGGCGGCCAGCGGCAGCGGCTGGCGATCGCCCGGGCGCTTATCCACGATCCGCGCCTGCTGATTTTGGACGAAGCCACCAGCGCGCTCGACCCGGAATCGGAAGCGTTGGTGAACGCCAACATCCAACGCATCGCGCATGGCCGCACGATGATGATCGTCTCCCATCGCCTGTCATCGCTCACCGAATGTCACAACATTCTCGTGCTCGACAAAGGCCAGATGGTCGATATCGGCCCGCATGATGTGCTGGTGGAGCGCTGCCAGATCTACCGCCAGCTTTGGTTGCAGCAGCACCGGCATCTGGAGAGCTACAAGTCCAACGTGTCACATACCGCGTTGCCGAAAGGGGCCTGATCCATGCCCACCGACGCTCACCCCACGCGCCTTTCCCCCCGCCAGCCGCGCTCGCCTAGCGCTGCCGTACCGGGCATGACGGATACGCATCATGACTGACCAACCCGATCCACAAACCCCGCCGCCCAGCTTGCCGGAACCAGATATGGGGGCCGGTCATGCCATGCAGCGCATGACCGCTGACCGCAACACCATGGCCGCCGCGGCGCCCTCTGCTGATGAAATGACGCCGCTGCTGATGGAATTCGAATCCCCCAGCGCGGCCCTGATCGCGCGGCCGGTGCCGATCGCGTCGCGCTACGTCACCTGGATCATCGCCTCGATGTTCTTCGCGGCGCTGATCGTGATGGTAACCATGAAGATCGACCGCGTGGTGTCTTCCACCGGTAAAGTGGTCGCCATTGCCAACAACGTCGTCGTGCAACCGTTGGAAACGTCCATCGTCCGCTCGATTGACGTCAAGGAAGGCCAGGTCGTCCGCAAGGGAGAATTGCTGGCCCGGCTGGACCCGACCTTCACCGCCGCCGATGCTGGCGCATTGGAAAGCTCGGTGGCTAGCTTGCAGGCCGAGGTCGATCGTTTGCAGGCCGAGGGCGATGGCCGCCCCTATGCTGGCAATGGCACCGCGCCGAGCCAGTTGCAGGCGCTGATCTACTTGCAACGCCGGAGCGAATACACCTTCAAGATTGAAGGTTATCAGCAGAAAATTGACGGCTTGCATGTCAAGGTCGCGCAAGCCCAAGGCGACGTGACCTCTCTGACTGAACGGCTGAACCTCGCAAAAATTGTATTGGACAAGCGGCGTGAGCTGGAGCGCCTGCAGGTTGGCAGCGCGTTGAACCGCCTGCAGGCGGAAGACGCCTATGCCGACACCGCCGCCCGTTTGGCCACCGCCAAGGCGGCGGTCGAAAGCAACCAGCGCGACCTCGGTGCCATGACCGCCGAGCGCGATGCCTACGTGCAGAACGCCAAAACCGAGTCGGCCCAGCAACTCACCGAACAAGGCCGCAAGCTGGCGGAAGCCAAGGAAAACCTTAACAAGGCCCGTTTGCGCAACCGGTTGGTGGAAATGCGCGCCGACCGCGATGCCATTGTGCTCAGCGTGGCGCCGGTCAATGTGGGCTCGGTGATGGGCTCCGGCGACCAGTTCATCACGTTGGTGCCGGTCGATTCGCCGCTCGAGGTGGAAGCCATTCTCGATGGGCGTGATGCCGGTTATGTCGGCGTTGGCGATGGTGTCACCATCAAGTTCGAAACCTTCCCCTACACGCTGTTCGGCACCGCTGAGGGCGTGGTCCGCTCGGTCAGCCCGGACAGCTTCCGCAATCCGAACGCCGATCGGGTCAAAACCGGTGGTCGGCCGCAAAATCAGGATGATGGTCCGGGGCAGTATTTCTTCCGTGCCCGCATCTCGATGGACGAGGTCAAATTGCACGATCTGCCGTCCAGCTTCCGTATGACGCCTGGGATGCCGGTGATCGCGGATGTGAAAGTCGGCAAGCGCACGCTGATGGGCTACATTTTCGCCCGTGTCATTCCTGTCGCCTCGGAAGGAATGCGCGAACCGTGATGTTCTTCCGCATCCTGCGCGCAAGGGGCTGAACCGATGTCGGGTTTGATCGGCACCGTCTCGGGCTGGCTCGGCTCCGCCGCCGGCAAGCTCAAGGCTGGCAAGAAATTGCTGGCCGCCAATAAACCCGCGGAGGCCCTGCCGCTGCTGGCGCAGGCGGCGCAGGCCGGACTGCCAGAAGCTGAGTTTCTGGTCGCGCGCGCTTACCTTGAAGGCAGCGGCGTGCCACCCAGCGCATCCGAGGGCGCGCGCTGGCTGGAACGCGCCGCCGGGCAGGGGCTGGCCGAGGCGCAGTCCATGCTGTCAGCACTCTATATTCGCGGCATCCCCGCTTTGGCTGGCTCGCTCACCGGGGCCGCTGGCGCTGCCAGTGAGGCCACGGCGCTGGCCGGCTCCCGACCTGCCGCGGCCCTGTTCGCGGCCGTGGACGGCGCGCAGCCGGATTTCGAGAAGGCCGTGTTGTGGGCGCGTAAAGCCGCCGACCAAGGCTCCGCCGACGGTCAGGCGTTGCTCGCTTTCGTGCTCACCTCCGGGCCGGAGGAATTGCGCGACCTCGACGAAGCCGAGCGGCTTTACCGCTTGTCGGCGGAGGCTGATTGCCCGCAAGGCTGCCTCGGCTACGCGCTGGCCTTGATGCGCAAGGCCAAAGGGCCGGAGGAATATGGCCCGGCCGCGACATTGCTGGTGCGCGCCTCGGAGGCCAAACTGGCCACGGCGCTCTATCTGGTGGGTGTGCTCGCCGATAATGGCCATGGCATGCCGCAGGATAGCGCCAAGGCCGTGACGTATTTCCGCCAAGCGGCTCAGCTTGGCCTGCGCGCCGCGCAAACCCGTTACGGCGTGGCGCTGATGCAGGGCCGGGCAGTCAAGGCGGACCCGGTAGATGGCGAATCCTGGCTGCGTCGCGCCGCCTTGCAAGGCGATCCCGATGCTGCAGCGATGGTGGGCGACCTGTATGCCCGTGGTGGCGACTTGCCGCCCAACCACGCCGAAGCCGCCATGTGGTATCGCCGCGCCGCAGAAGGGGGGCACAAAGCGGCCTCACGCGCCCTGGGCTTGCTGTACCTCACCGGTGCCGGCGTGCATCGGGACCCGACGGAAGCGGCCATCTGGATCCGCCGCGCCGCTGAGGCTGGTGAAGAGCAGGCCAAGCACGATCTTGCCGGGCTCGTGATGAAGGGCGCCGCCACCACGGAAGATTCCATCCGCACCCGCGAATGGTTCGAACAGGCGGCCGCCAGCGGCGACCCCATCGCCGCCTA
>TBL_comb47_HYPODRAFT_10008228_pt1 | contig 10718 bp, 11 predicted proteins | sample TroBogypolimnion_40_FD_10682 | JGI IMG/M metagenome (IMG submission 10682)
CGGCTGACGGGAGCGCCTGGCAAGTCCACTCGGCCCGCCCCCCAAGGCGGGCGGGCCGCTGTGGACCCATCGCATCCACAACAAACGATAAACTACAAACCACAAACGACAACACAACACAACACGACAACATGAAACTAACACAAACACCAAGCATCAAGCGCAAGTCCGGCATGACCCTCCTCGAACTGACGGTCGTCATCCTCGTCCTGCTCTCCCTCATCGCGATCCTCTTCATCGGCGCCCGCGCCTGGAAGAGAGGTTCGGACCGTGCCGGCTGCCTCATGAACATTCGCAACCTGCAACAGGCCATGCGGGGCGATCAAAACATGAGAAATAGCGCTCCCGGCGGCGCTGGCTTGGCGATCGCCAACATCATCGGCTCCACCGCTTATATCACCAATCCGCCGACCTGCCCCACGGACAAGTCCACCACCTATACGATGTTGCCTGACGGCAATTATCCGGCTCTCGGCACCCTGTATGCCACCTGCAAACAAGCAGACGAAGCGGTCAACCACGTGTTCACTGCGGCAGAAAAGACCGACTGGTAATCCCCATCAGCAGGCCCTCCTGACCGCCAGGAGTGCCTGAGCTTCATTCCACGCGGCCCGCCCCTGCATGCGGGCGGGCCGCTTTCCTTTTCGGAAATTTCCTTATTTCTTAATTTCCTGCTTGTGCTCTGCCCCGCGATGCCTTAAAGCCTACCTACCCTGTGGTTACCTTCCAACATCCGGCATCCCTCAATGCCTTGCAACGCTTCAAGCAAGCGCGCTTCATGCTGCGCCACACCACCCGCGCGAGCAACCCGGCCTGGTATCAGTCGGGGCTCGATCTGGACCTGCAACTGCACATCCGGGTGGATGGTCCCTCGGTATCGACGTTCTTTTTCAAGCACTCCAAGGCGCAATGGTCCAAAGGCCCGGCCATCACGGAAGCCGAGCTGAAAGATCCGGCGAAGATGGAGACCTGCGCGGCGGACATTCTCAAGCAAGCCCGTGCCTTCAAAGCCTCCTCGCTCGGCGTCATTCTCCACCTCGCCGATGAATTCGCCACCGCCGAACTCAAGCCCGCCTTGGATAATCCCGCGGCCCTGCCCGAATTGCGCGAGGCCGCCGTGCACAAACCCGCCTCCATTCTCGACGACTCGTCGATCCCGCCGGACCAAAACTCCTGGCGTGTCCTGCCCTATCCGGCCCAGGGCAGCGGGGTGATCGGCACCACCATCACCATCAGCCGCCAATATGCCCCGTTTCTGGCGGCGCTGCGGCAAACCGGCGAAACCCACAATTTCCCCATCGTCACCCATGCTCTCAGTGCCCCACTGGTCGCGGTCATGGGCCTGGCCCAGTGCGCCCCGTTCGCCGCGGATAAATCCGCAGTTGCCATCCTGCAATACCCGTGGTTCACCACCCTGGCATTTTTCAACGATCACGCCGACTTGCTGCTGATTCGTACGCTCCAGCACCGCCATCTGACGCATGCGCCAAACCTGCGCCATGCCCTCGCCACCACCAATGCCTCGTTGGAACTCATTGATCCGGACCTCTTCATCGTGTCGCTCGGCCTGGATCTCGATCCCAATCTGCACCGCGATTTGACCAGCGCCTTCCCAGTCAGCCGGGTCGTTGTCGTCACCCCGCCGATGCCCGACGAGATTCCCGCCTGGTGCCCCGAACCGCTCATCGCAGCCACGCCGCCAGCCAAGGGCGAGACGGCCCGCAGCCTCACCTTTGGCATCCTCCGCGGCGAGAAATGGGGTCTGCAGGATTTCCTGCCAACGCCCAAGGAGGTCGTTGAACTCTATCCGAGCCGTTCGGAAATGCAGCTCCTGCGTGGCCTCAGACTGGCGCGATTGTGCCTGTTTGCCCTGGTGGTGTTGATTCTGGCCTGGTTTGGCCTCGGCATCTTTGACGTCATCCGTCGCGACGAATGGGCGTTCGATCCGAACCAGGCGGATGTGGTCAAGAGCCGGCTCGCCAAACTCACCGCCGAACGGCAGAAAAGCGAGCACTGGGACAACCTGCTGGCGGACCGCTCCAAAGCCTGGACCTCCATGGAACTGCTGGCCCGACTGTTTCCAGAGAGGGCCGGTTTCCTGGTGAAGGTCTTCGTTCATACCGTGCGCCCCGACGCCGCTCCCGGCCAGGCCAAGGTGGGCTTCGTCAAGGAATGGAAAATCTCGGGATTCGCCCGCGATGAGGCCGTTGATCGCCTTAACACCCTCAATACCCAGGAAGGCATCTCAGCGCACTTCAACGAAGTCGCCCGCGTCACCGGCAATCCAGCATTCAACCCGTCGCTGGGCAACCGCAGCCTCGCCGTCAACGTCCGCACCCAGGAAAACAGCAGCTTCAAGCCCCTGCCCGCCGAGGAAACCTTCGATACCGATGAGACCACCTACCCCTTCAACTTCGACCTGACCATCACCCAGCGCTTTGAAGCCACTGATCCGTTGGCAATCAACGTGACCAAAGCCCCCTGACCCATGAATCTGTACCGCCAAGCCATTGCCCTGTTCGGAATCGTCCTGCCGGCCCTCGCCTGTGCCGCGCTCGTCGCCCTGTGTTTCATTGTGAAGTCCAACGCCCTGGAGTCCTTCGACAACAAACTCCTCCTGTTCAAGGCTTCCGCCATGAATAGCACCGCCGCCCACGAAATTGAAGCCAAAAACGTCGTCCAGCGCCCCCACCTCGAACATTGGGTTGCCCTCTTGGCGGAGGAACCCTCCAGTGCGGTCAATACCCACCTGCGGGCCATCGCCGAACTGCTGCCCGGCAAGGAAATCCAAAAGACCGCCTTCGAGCGCACCACCAGCAAGGGCGGCTTCGGCTCCGCCACCGCTCAGCCTTCGTCCCAACTGCGCATCGTCTTCCGCGGCACCTTCCGCACCATGCAGCGCGCCTTCCTCGAATTGGAAAGCCGCATGCCCCAACTCCAGCTTCAGGAACTGCGCATCGATCCCAATCCAAACACCCAAAATCCCTCGCCATTGCTCAATTTCCAAGTAAACTACACCGCATGGGAAAATTAAGTTCCATCTTGCTGCCCACCCTTGTGCTGCTGACGTCGGTGGCCGCGCATTCAAGCCCGCTGGCCCCGGCGGCACCGCCGGCACCTGCGGCCGCCGCGGCAGCCGCGGCCAAGGCCAACGCCCCGATGCCTTCGCGCTACGCCAGCACGGATCTGAAGGCGTACGTTGAGGCGCTGGCCAATCAACTCGCCATCCGCACTCGGGCGAGCGATCCGTTTGGCCAATTGCAAGATCCCAACGCCAAACCGGTGATCAAACCCACCGTCACCAAGACCGTGCGCCGCGCGACGGTCGAGCCCCCCGCCTCACTTTCAGACATCGTCGGCCGCATCGAAATCACCACCATCATGCCGCGCGACAAGCGCTTCCTGGTCGGCAGCCGCAGCATCGGCCAGGGCGACAAGATCCCTCTCAACTACCACAACCGTCAGATCCACACCGAAGTCACCGAGGTGAGTTCCCGCAGGATTGTATTTCGCAACATCGACACCGGTGAACTCGGCGTCCGCCAGCTCAACCTTCTGCCCCAGGGAATGACCCCGGGCACCCGCAACATCGGCGCTCCAGGCATGGTCCCGGCCAGTCCCAACAGCGCCTTGGAAATCGAAGCCGCGCCACCTTCCCCAGCCACCACCACCGTCCCCTAACAACAACACCGCCCGCATGAAAGCCGTACAGCTCCTGATACTTCCCGCACTGTTCCTCGCCACCGGACTCAGCCACGCGCAAACCCCGGCCGAACAACCCGCGGCCGGGCCCGTCGTTGAACCCGTGCCGCCTGCCCAACCCCCGCCTGCCCAACCCCCGCCTGCGCCCTCGACCACGCCCGCAAAACCGCTTCCCGCCACTCCCGCCACTCCCGGTGGCGCGGTTCCCACGGTTGGGGTGCCCTCCCCCACCGACAACCAGCCAAAGAGCCAGATGGAAGCTTCTGACGAAGGCTATCTGATCAAGGACGCCCCCATCAACGACATCTTCCAGTTCCTGGCCAAGGCCGCCGGGCGTCAATACTTCCACAATGCCAAGATTGCCGGCCCGGATTTCCGCGTCACCGGCCATTTGAATGACGGCAATCCCCTCCAGCAAATGGAAGAGCTGGCGTTCATGTACGGCTTGGCCCTGCACACCAAGGGTGCCACGATCTATGCCCTGACCCAGGCTCAGCTCGCCCAACTGCCAAGCGTCGAGTTTCACTATCAACTCCAGTATCTCCGCCCCACCGATATCAAGCAGATCGAGGAGTTGATCAAACCCATGCTCAGCCCCGCCACCGGCATCGTCAACTTCGAGCCCAAGACCAACACGATCATCATCATCGACGCCGCCCACCGCATCGAACAGGCCCGCGGGCTGCTGCGCGCCATCGACCGGGCCAAGGGCCAGATCATCGTCGAAACCAAAATCCTGCGCATCAACACCACCGTGGCGGAGCGCACCGGCGTCAATTGGTCCAACTCCCTCGGCACCAACGGCACCACCCTGAGCGTGGCCCGCGACCTCAACTCGGTGTTCGGCCTGCCCTCATCCCCGGCCTCCGAAATCCCCAATGCCAATGGCACCAATCTGGTGCTCAGCCCCGTCCAAGTCAGTGGCGTGCTGCGCGCCCTTGCCGAAGGCGGCGTCGCCAGCCAGGTGTCCAATCCCACCCTCATCACCGAGGATAACGAAATGGCGACCATCTCGGTCATCGACCGCGTTCCCATCATCACCACCACCACCACCGCGGCCTCCGGCGGCAGTGCCGCCAATCCGACCGTCACCGAGCAAGTTCGCTACAAAATCGACTCGTCGGACAAATCCATCGACACCGACCCCAACCAGCACCGCGAAATCGGCATCTCGCTGGTGGTCACTCCGACGCTGCTGCCGGATGGCACGGTGCGCATGAAATTGCGCCCGCGTTCGGCCCAAATCATCGAAGAAGTCAAGAGCGTCACCGGCAACTTCTATCCCCGCGTCACCGAGTCGATGATCGAAACCCTCGCCCGCGTGCCCAACGGCTTCTCGCTGGTGGTCGGTGGCTTCTATGGCGAAACCAAAACCAACAACAAAACCAAAATTCCGGTCTTGGGCGACATTCCGGTGATCAATTTCTTCTTCAAGAGCAAGGAAGCCACCAAGGAGAAGACCAGCCTGGTGTTTATCGTTACGCCCAAAGCCTATGACCCGACCAATCGCGCCGCCAATGCCGGTGCCAGCAAGTTCGTCCGGCACGGCAACTCCATCGGCCACGATTACGATTGGGTCGATGAATCCAACCCCGGCCCAACTCCCGAACCGAACTTGCGCCGCGCCATTCGTGGCCTCAAACCCCAGCCCGCTCCCTACTACCCGCTGCCCGGCGAGGATACCTGCAACCCGCAGCCGCCCCCGGACACCGATTCCAGCCCCCAGTCCAGCGCCAAAGCCCCCCTCAACAAAGCCCGCAGAGAATGATGGAATTCCCAACACCCTTTGCCGTTCCAGCACCGCCCAGCCAAGCCCCTCCCCCACACCTGTCGGCAAGCGACATCGGCCAGGTGATCGAGGCCTGCCTCGACCAAACCGCCGAAGCCCTCCTCTTCGCTCGGGCTGCCAGCCAGGTCGATGTCTCGCACGCCGTGGCCGTCGTCCGCAAGTCCCAGGCGGAAGACCGTCCGCTCGACCTGGTGGAAGCCGTCGCGCGGGTGCAAGGCCATCAGGAAGAACATCTCGGAGCGATCATGCGTGCGATCGGTGACAAGTTGGCCGCCGGACTCAATCCCTCGCCGCCGTTGATTCCCTTCGCCGGCAAGCTCATCGCTCCCTCGGCATTTTACGAGTCGTTCGACCATATCCACAAAATGGCCAGGGCCCTGTTAACCCCGGTGATTTTCGTCGAAGACACCGATTCCATCGGGGTGGCCTCCGCCAATCCGATCGCCGCGGCCATTCTCGCCGGCAAAATTCAAGAAGCCGTCTCCCGCCGCTTCGATATCCGGCCGTTTCTCACCATCGCCCGTCTCGAGTACGAAGCCTGGTCCTTTCTCACTCACAAACATTTCGAACTATGATTGAGTTCGATGGCATCTCCTTCAATGAACTCATCAGTCGGCGCATCATGGCCGAACTGGCCCAGCACGACCCATCCTACAGCGAACTCGGCCAAGATCAGGTTCCCAACCGGGTCACCCGTTTCAGTTTCATGTCCGCGCTGGCCAAGCTCAACGGCCTGCCCTTTTTCCCCCGCGTTGCCGAGTTCTGCGATGGCACCCTGCACGCCTGCTGCGATGCCACGGTGATGACCCGCGGGTATTTCACGCCGCTCTGCGTGTGCGGCCAGGACAAGCTCATCGTCGCCATCGCCAACCCCTGGAGTTCGCTGCCCGAAGAGTATCTCGCCCCGCGCTTTCCCAATCTGGAAATCGTCAAAATCGTCACCCTCGCCTCCGAGATCAACCGCGCCATCGAGTCGGTTGCCACCAACACCGGTCCGTCGCGCTCGGAACTCGACGCCATCGATGTCGAGGACTTGGACGATAACATTCACGATTTCGACGTCACCACCGACTACGCTGAACCGATGGCCCAGCTCATTGCCACCATCATGTCCGACGCGGTCAAAATCCGCGCTTCGGACATTCACTTCAAGGTCGAAAAGGAAAGTTTCTATTACGCCTTCCGGGTGGACGGCGACATCGGCGTCAAAATCGAAATCCCGATGAAGCTCAAGGACCGGCTCGATGCCTTCCTGCTCAACCTGATGAAGCTGCCCACCGAAATCCGCAATACCGTCCCTGGCATTTCGGGTCGCTTCACCATTTCCTATTTCCACCGCCCCATCGACATCCGCTACGAACGCCACCGCACCTACCGCGGCTATCACGTCACCATGCGGTTGCTCGACAAGAGCAACATCAATGTCACCCTCGGCAAGGGCACCCTCGCCTTTGATGACGAAACGATGTTCGCCCTCAACAAGGTGATGAAAATCCCCGCCGGCATCATCGTCATGTCCGGCCCCACCGGTTCGGGCAAGTCCACCACCCTCAACGCCCTGCTGCGCGAACTCAACCGCCCCGAGGTGAACATCCTCACGCTCGAAAATCCCGTCGAGGATGAGGTGCCGGGCATCACTCACTGCGACCTCAAGAGCGCCAAGGAGTTCAAGCCCATGATCGCCTCGTTCATGCGCTCCGACCCGGACATCATCCTCATGGGCGAGGTGCGCGACATCGAGTCGGCCGAACTCGCCATCGAAGCCGCCGTCACCGGCCATAAGGTGCTCACCACCATTCATACCCCGCGCGCCTCCCAAATCATCGAGCGCTTCGAGCAACTCGGCATCGAACGCTGGAAAATCGCCCAAACCCTCAAGGCCGCCTGCGCCCAGCGTCTCGTCAAACTGCTCTGCCCCTATTGCAAGGAAGCCATCGCCGGCATCGGCGAACTCGACCGCAAGACCTTCTGCCTCGATGAGACCTGGGGTGCCATGCAGTTGTTCAGCGCCAAGAGCGGCGGCTGCCAGGAATGCCGCAACAGCGGCTATAGCGGCCGCACCGCCATCCTCGAAATCATCCCCATCACCCCGAAAGTCTCCGACATGCTCTCCAAGGGCCTCATGTCTCCCTACGAACTGGAAGTCCAAGTGGCTCAGGAGGGCATCCTCCCCAACCTCCGCCGCAGCGGCCTGCGCCTGCTGCGTGACGGCAAAACCGACCTTGCCGCTGTCAGCAAGGTCATCGACATGACCTACACCGATGACTGACCCCGCCTCCACCGCCGCCTCGCAGGCCCCCGCCGCGAAGAAATCCCTGCTGGCCTCCCTCAACCAGCCGAAGAAGATCAAACCTTTCTCCAAGAAGATTTGTGTCGATTTGTTCCGCGGCTTGGGCTCGATGCTGCGGGCCCAAATCAACACCGCCGACGCCCTCAAATACTACACCCACGGCCTCCCTAACAAAGCGTTGGTCGAGGCCCTGCTGCGCATCCGCGAGGACATCGGCAACGGCATGAATGTGCACGAGGCCTTCCGCCGCACCGGTCGCTTCAGCGACACGGTCATCGGTCTGATCCAAGCGGGTTCGGATGCCGGCCAATTGCACCATGCCTTCCATTCCCTGTCCATCCGCCTCAAGAGCGAATTGCATTTCTCCAAACAATTGAAGAAAGCCACCATCACTCCCAGTGTCATCATCAGCGTCTTGTTCGGCGCCTTCATCGTCTCGCAGGTGAAAATCGTCCCCCAGGTCGAACAGATGATGGGCGGAGTCGGCGCCAAGGCCGATGGCATGACCGCCATCTCATTCAAAGTGAGCCACTTCACCCAAGCGGTGTGGCCGGTGGTGGTCATCGCCATCATTACCATCGCCGTCACCATCTTCCGCTCGTCGCACGTCCGCACCCTGATTCTGGGCTTGACCATGGCGCGCTGGCGCTTGCTGCGCTTGCTCATCATGAGTTTGCGCCAAATGACCTTCCTTTCCACGATCAAGCTGCTGCATTCCAATGGCATCAACCTGGCCAAGGCCATCCGCGTCTCCGCCAACAGCGTGCGCAGCACCCCGTTCTACGACGAACTGCGCATGGCCGCCGACAAGTATGAACATTCCGGCGTGCCCCTTTCCACCGCTTTCGCCAAGTACACCTCGGTCGATTCCCAGGTCACTCACATGCTCTCGATCGGCGAGAAATCCGCCTCCCTCGACAACCAACTGACCATGCTCACCGAGATGTACGAGGAAGACGCGGAAAACCACATGAACACGTTTGCCGCCACGATCAGTTTCCTGGTGCTCATCATTGCCGTGGCGCTAATCGCCGCGGTCTTCATCGGCACGTTCCTGCCAATCTTCCTCATGGGTCCGAAGATGATGCAAAGCGGAATTTAAGCCCTAAGCACCAAGCATTCAATCCATAACACTAAATTCTAAACAAGACCTCCGGAACCGACTTCGTCTTGTCTTCCGTTTAAAATTTGAAATTTAAGATTTAGAATTTTACGATGCAACTCACCCGCTTTGACCGCTGGCTTCGTGAGCACTTTGTGTATGAGACTCACATCAAAACCCTGCGCGCCCCCGAGGCCGTCCCCAGGGGCATTCGCGCGCAGCAACTCCCTGACATCCCCGGCGTGCGCTTCAAACACCTCTTCATCGCCCGCAACACCAAACTCGCGGATTCCTTCATCGCCAGCCTCAGGGATGCCAACCTGATGTTCTTCACCTCGGTGGTCGATCGCAAGGCTTGGTTCGTCCCATGGATCGCCCCAAAAAACAAGTCCTTCACCTGGATTGTCGCCTGGATCGTGCTGGCCTGCGTCTCCACCTTCTATGCCGTCCAGTGGCTCGTCGGCATGTTGAGCCAACCGGCGGTGCGCAAAGTGCTCTCCGAGGCCCTCGAAACGCTCAAAGGTTAAAAAACTCTGACTTTTCACTTCCCATGAAACCAATTATCGTCCATGATTCCATCGCAATGAGACAGAACCGCCCACCTCGCCTGCGGTTGCTACTGCCGGCTTTCACCCTGATTGAAATGACGATTGTCATGATGGTGCTGCTCGCCTTGATGGGGATCGGCATGTATTCTACCAACTCGATCAAGGTCTGGCGCCTAGGCCGCCAAGCCAGCGAATCGCTGCGCAGCGTCTATACGGCGCAAAAGCTCTATCTCTCGGACAACCCGACGGTGGCGGTGACCTCGCTGACCCCCGCCTTGCTCATTCCTTACCTTCCGAACAAGGCCACCACCATGCCCACCGTCACCTCCCTGACCGGCGCCACCCTCAACATCAAGGTGACAGTATTCCCTCCGGTGGTCGATAACGGCTCGGGAGTGGCCTACGACCCCTCCGGCAGCACCACGGACTCCCTCTGGGATGTTGGCGAATGATCCGCATGCTTTCAGTTTTGCTCAGCCTCGCTCTCGCTCCCGCCCTGCGCGCCGAGGAGTTCCGCCCCTTCGCCGATTTTTTGCTCAGCTCCTACGTTAAAGTCACCGGCGACCGACTCACGCCCATTCCGATGAAACCCGTCGTGTTCCATGTCGCCACCGACGGGGTGCGGGTGCGCATCACCACCGACGGCAATGACGAGGCCCGCACCACATTTGAAATCTACCGCTCTGACGGAGTCGGCCGCCAGCGCTCGGGCGAAACCACTCTGGAGGTCATTCCCGGCATTCAGGCCATGAGCAAGACCGGCGGCGTGTTGCGGCACTTGCGCCTCACGCGAGAATCCTTCACGATAACCACCTTTCCAGGCGTTTCCGATCACTCGATCATCACTCATGCCGTCGCCATCGCACCCGGCACTCCGACCGCCACCCCAAAACCCGTTCCATCCGAATCCGCCAAACCATGACGCCCCCACTCCCTGGCAACCGCGACTCGTCATCCCATTCGCTCGAAGCGCCGACTGCTGCGTCCGCCTCCGCGGTGGCTTCGCCGCGCTCAGAGTCGTCCAATGCCAGACGCTCTGGCACCCCCGGCCCATTCCACACCCGCGCCTATCCCTGGCTGCTGCTGCTCAGCACCGCGATGGCCGCGGTTTTCTGCTTCATGTATATCACCAAGCCGGAATTTCCGCTCGTCGCACCTCTTGGCGTCAACCCGATGGCAAGTGTCGGCAAGCCTCTCGTGGTTCCCGAAAAGCCCGCCATCGCCCAGCCCCTCACCGTTCCTGACAAAGCCACCACCGCCCCACCCACCACCGCCCCGGACCAAGCC
>TBL_comb47_HYPODRAFT_10008229_pt1 | contig 10718 bp, 9 predicted proteins | sample TroBogypolimnion_40_FD_10682 | JGI IMG/M metagenome (IMG submission 10682)
CATCGGCCGCCTGCGCGCGCCGCTACTCACCGCCGAGGGCCACGAGCGCGAGGGCTACGTGCCCAACGTGGTGTACAGTTGCGGCGCGCTGCTCCACGGCCGCGAGCTGATCCTGCCGTTTGCGGTGAGCGACCGCGCCTCGGCCATCGCCAGCATGTCGCTGGATGAACTGCTGGCCGGGCTGTTAGATCCGCGCGCTTCATAACGGGTAGGACGGCCTAAGACCACCACGGATTAAGGGATTACACGGATTGAAGAGAAAGACTTGGGGTGGGGTGCCTGTCTGCGTGCGGCACGCACAGGCAGGCAAGCGTGACCGGGTGGGGTGGATCGGGAGCAAGGAACCCCTGAGGCCACTGATTGCCACTGAGAAGAGATCTTCAAGCGTTGTGACCAACGCGCCTACGGGGTGCGGCGGCGCTTCTGCTCCCCGTAGGCGCATTCGTCAGAATGCGGGGGGCCGAGGCCCGCTCGCACGCTGGCGTCGTCATTGTCCCTCACTGCAAGTAGCGGACCATACTCATCAGACATCCCCGCCATGGCCCTGCGACACGATCTAGCAATAAGAAACGGCGAAATGCAATGACCGTCAACCCGTTCGTTCTAGCAAAACGGAATGTTGAAAAACAAGGACTGGTTCCCCTTTGTTCAACTCCCTGCGTCCTCCGCTTCCTCCGGTTAAGAACTCTGAATTCAAGAATTTGAACAGGAGCACACAGAGGGCACAGAGGAGCGAAGCGCCCTGCTCCGCCTCCTCAGTTAGCTCCTTGCGGTCATCCTCTTCCTCTTATCTTCCTGCCCAAAATATTCCTGCCTAAATCTTCATCTCCCCAGAGGCTAGGATTCCTGGATCTCAGCGCTGGGGTTTTCCGGGCAGCGGCTTGCCCTCGGCGGTGAGTTTCTCCACCGCCATCATGGAGCCGGCGGTCGGCGGCGAGGCAAAGCTCCAGACAACCTTTTTGTCGGGGGTGATTTCCAACAGGCCGCAGCCCTGGCCGCCCTGATAGGCCTGGTAACAGCCGGTGACGATGTTGCCGTTGGGCAGCAGTTGGATGCCGGTCATGTTGGTGATGGTCAGGCCGGGAATGTCGGTGTTTTTGAATTCCCAGGCGATGGTGCCGTCGGGCTGGTACTCGACGAGCGCGCCGAGGGTCGAGACGAGCGTGTTGCCATTGGCCTTGCGGATGGCAGCGAAGGCCAGATTGGGTGTCTTTTGTTCCCACGCGACGCTGCCGTCGGGTTGGTATTCGCGCAGCACGTGGCCGCCGGAGTGGCAGACGAGATAATTGCCGTTTTCCAGTTTGCGCACCATGCGCTGGTTGTGGTGCTCGCCGGGCTTGGCATCCTTGGTTTGCAGTTCAAACACCACCTTGCCCTTGGGATCGACCTCCAGCACTTTGCCGGTGGAGTTTTCACCGACGAGGGTATTGCCGTTGTCGAGGCGCTGGCAGCTATAGGTGCCCCCCCCGTGCTGCTCGGCCGACTTGTATTGAAACACCACCTTTTGCGCCGGCGTGACCTCGGTCACCGTGTTGCCGTCGGCGTATAACACGTTGCCGTTGGGCAGCATCCACACATCGTGGGTCAGCCCGGCCGGGTGTTGCCAGGCAATCGAGCCGTCGGTGTTGAGAATCATCACGCGGTTGTCGCCGGCGGCCAGCAGCTTGCCGTCAAGCTTGCCAGTAATGGTCGCGGCAACGGCCGCCGGGGCCGCTGGGGCCGCCGGTGGGGTCTCCGCCCGTGCCGCCGGCTTCTTTGCCGGAGCTGCGGCAAGCACGATGGATGTGGCGGCCACGCCTAGAAAACTGAGGAAAAGTGGGTGTTGGTTCATGGGGTGTCTCCTGCACGCGGGGCATAGCAGTGAGGCCGGGTGCTAGCAACCCTTTTTTCAATGGCCCCGCCTGTCCCCACAGCAGATGTCCGACTTGTCCGACCTGTCCGACCTGTCCGACCTGTCCGTTCGCTGTATGACTTGCTGCGAGACGCAGCAATCACGGCCTGCCGCGGGACGCGGCAGCCACGCCGCAGCCACCATGCCGCGGCGCGCGTGACAATCCGGCTTGCCCAAGCGGAGCAGGGGTGGTTTGCTGCGCGGGACATGAATTTTCGCTGGTTGAACGCATTGCTGTGGGGGAACTCGGTGGCCTTGGCCTGGATGTGGGGGCTGGGGCTGTTTTTCAGCGTGCAAATGACCTTCATGTTCGGCTTGCAAGGCTTGCTGCTGTTCGCCATTCCCAACGCCCTGGGCCTGATGCTGTTTGGCTTTCTCACCCAGATCGTCGCCAAAAGGCACGCCGGCGGGCAGGAATCACTGGCGATATTCTTCGACAAGTTCGCGCGGCCGTTCCGGCTGATCCTCTGTCTCTATCAGATTTTGGCGCTGACACTGACGGTCTTTGCGCTGGCCCGCTATTTGTTTGTGCCGCTGCAGCCCTCGGGCATCCCGACCGCGATCTATCTGTGCCTGGTCGTCTTCGTGATCCTTGCCGCCGGCTGTTTGTTCGGGGAAGAGTTCGGCATTCAGAAAATAAAGCACAGCCACACGCTGATGGGCCTGGCACTGCTTGGCTGCATCGGCATCATCCTCATTGGCCTGAAGCCCTTGCTGCCGGTGGCTTTCTGCTGGTTCGCGCCATTTCCCAAGTTGTGGACCGGGCCATCGTTTTGGGGCTACGCCACGCCGTTGATCGTGGGCTTGCTAGTGGGTCCGTGGCTGGATCTGCAGCACTGGCAGCGGGCAATCCAGATTCATCGCGAGAAAACTTCCATCCGCCTGAGCTATTTCTTCGGCGGCGGCATCTTCTTCCTGCTGTTGTTGTTTCACGGTTGCCTCGCCTGGTGGGTGATGGCCAAAGCCGGCAGCCCACTGGCCGACCCCAACAGCATCGACAAGTTTCGCTACGCCCATGATCTGGTCACGCGCTATTTCATCCGCAACTATGACTTGGCCGGCTGGATGCCGATGGCCTATTTCACCTTCCTGGCGATCTGCGTGCTAACCACCCTGGACAGCGGCTACATCGCGCTCAAGTGGTTTCTTGTTAGCAACGTCGAGAAGAGCCAGAACATGCTCATCGGCCTCATTCCCAAACAATTCATCGGCTCGCCCATCCCGAGCTTTCTGATCGTCGGCGCGGTCACTTTGGGCGGCATCTGGGCCAAGCTGGAGTTGGAGTACTTCATGGTCGCCTATGCCTCGTTTTTCGTCGGCTATGCGGTGCTGGCCATTGCCAGGTGCTTTGTGCCCAACTCGCAGCAAGCACTGCCGCAAATCCGCATGTTCTCGATGGCCAGCCTGTCGATCGTGATTTTCGCCTTCGGCTACCTCAACAAGCAGACGCCGCTGCTTTTGCTAGGCTCGCTGTCGCCGCTGGTGTATGTTTGCTGGCTGGTGTTCAACGCCGATTTGCTGCGGGTGGTCCACGAAAAAGCCGGCGAAGTGATGGAAGCGGCCTCGGAGATCCCGGCGATCCGCGCCATGACCCGTGCGGCCACCGCGGTGACCGGCTCGGACGTCAAGGCCCCGGAACACGACCACGCGCTGGCGGGCCACTTCGAGGGCAAGTGGTTTGTCTATTCGATGATCGCCACCTACGCGGACACCAACTCGGTGGGCAACGTGTACTTCGGCATGTACCCGATGTTCGTCGGCAAGACGCGCGAGTTGTTCTTCAACGCGACGATGCCGGAGTTCGATTTGAAGACGACCAAGTTCTTTATCCTGACGCGTTCCTTCGAGCACAAGTTCGTGCGCGAGGCGCGCGAGTTTGACACCATCACGGTGAAGATCCGCATCGGCGAGTACAACCGCAAGTTCTGCACCCTGGAACACCAGATCTTCAACTCGGACCACGCCCTGTTAGGCAAGGGCAAACAAAGCCTGCTGTTTGTCTCGGCGAAGGACTACAGCCTGTTAGACATCCCGCCGGAAGTCTATACCTCGTTCATCAGCTACGCCTGAGGCCATGCCCGTCAAGTTAGGGCGCCATCAGGTTGTTCGGGGCGGTTTTTACCACTGAGGCACTGAGGGCCACTGAAACCACTGAAACAATAACAAATCTCTTCTCAGTGGCCTCAGTGGCCTCAGTGGTTTTCAGTGTCTCAGTGGTTTTCTTAGGCACAATTTCCCATAACCCGGCGGTTTCCCGACCCTCTGCCCCTTAACTTGACGCGCATGACCGGAAGCGCGCGCTCAGGCATTTGCTATCGCCGCGCGGTCGATGCCCCGCAACTCGAACACCCGCACGATGGTCGCCTCGATCAGATTGTTCGGGCAGGAGGCGCCCGCGGTGACGCCCACGCTCACCGGTTCATCGCCGAGCAGGACGCGCGCATAGCCGGTGGTGATTTCCTGGCTGTGGTGCACGTCAAAGTGGACGATTTCCTCCAACGACTTGATGCACGAGGCATCGCGGATGAAAAACGTCGGCAGGCGCCGCTCGGCGATCTCGACCAGATGGGAGGTGTTGGAGCTGTTGTAGCCGCCGACGACCAGCAACAGGTCGGGCGGGTCGCGCAGCATGTCGAACAAGGCGTCCTGGCGTTCCTGGGTGGCGCCGCAAATCGTGTCAAACACCCGCAGGCCCGCGGCATCGCCATCCCGCGCGATGACGGCCTGGCGCAAGCGGCGCTGGATTTCCTCGGTTTCGCTCTTGAGCATGGTGGTTTGATTGGCCACCCCCATGCGCCGCAGATGCAGATCCGGGTCAAACCCCGGCGAATGGACCCCGACGAAGCGTTGCAGGAAAGCGGCGCGCTCGCCGCGGCCCTGGATGTAGTCGCACACGAAATCCGCGTCTTCCAGGGTGAGGATGACGAGGTATTGGCCATCGCCCTTTTCGCCGAGGGCGCGGGAGGCCGTGGCGCGGGTTTCCTCATGGTTTTCCTTGCCGTGGATGATGGAGGTGACGCCGTCTTTGGCGTAGCTGCGCACGCAGCGCCAGACTTTCATGACATCGCCGCAGGTGGTATCGACGACCTGGCAGCCGCGCTCCTCGAGTTTTGCCATGAAGGCGGTGGGCGCGCCAAAGGCCGGCACGATCACCACGTCGTCCTCGGTGAGGGCATCGTAGCTTGCGCCCAGCTCCTGCCACGGCAGCGAGGCGATGTCCATGTCGCGGAGTTGGCGGTTGACCTCGGGATTGTGGATGATTTCCCCGATGAGAAAAATCCGTTGGTCGGGAAACACCCGGCGTGCGGCGTAGGCCAAGTCGATGGCGCGCTCCACGCCGTAGCAAAACCCGAACTCCTTGGCGAGAAGCACGGTGGTATTGCCGATGGTGAGTTTGCCGCCCCGCTCGCGGAGTTTTTCCACCGTGGACGAGCGATAGTGGTGCGCCACCTCGGCGGCGACCAGGTCCATGACCTCCGGACGCCGGAGATTAACCCGGGCCTTGGACGGAGGGGGGGCGGCTTCGGGGGCGGCTGCGTTCATCGCGGTACCTATAGCGCCGGAATCCGCCCTTACCAAATCATTTCACCGGAGGACAGGCATCCCGCCTGTCACGGCCGACGGGCCGGAGGACAGGCATCCTGCCTGTCATGGCCGACGGGCTTCCAGCCTGTCGTTGCATTGGACGACAGGCTGGAAGCGCTGTCTGCCCTCACAGGCTTGAAGCCTGTTTTCCGCTTGGAGCCTGTGTTCCTCTGCCTCCACCCCGCCTGAAGGGCAACGCGAGCAGAAAGAACAGCACCAGGGCAATGCCCAGCGAGGAAACCAAATACCACGGCCACGGCCCGAGGTGGTCCAGCAGGCTGGGATTGTCCGGCGGATGGGTGGCAAACCCGAAATTCGTCCCCAGCACCCGGTTCACGCCGAACACCATGACCAAATAGACCAGCGCCCAGCAGAAGGCTTCAAACGGGCCTTTCCACAGCGCCTGCTGGGGCCGCCAGCCATCCACCAGCGGCAGATACAGGCCCGCTCCCACCACCGCAAAGTGCCGCACAAAAAACATCACGTACGGCGCACTGGGAAAACCCACCGTGATTGCCGGGGTCAGCAGCGCCTGGGTCGTGGCTGCCAAACCCCAGAAATACGTCAGCGCACACAGCAGGCGCCAGCGCGTGAGCAGGGCGAAGCCGGCGATGACGGCGGCCAAATCGCACAGATGCAATGGCACGAGATTGTCCAGTGCCTGCGGCTCACCGAGCGAAATCCACGCCGCCAGCCCTAGCGGATAGGCGCTGAGGTTGGCAAAAGCCAGCACTCCGGTGGCGATCTTGCGGCTGTTGCCGCCGCGCCTGCCGGCCACGATCAAGGCCGCCAGGATCCCCGAGCCGATCGCCACGGTGAGCCAGTGCTGGAGGGAGAACGGATGAAATGGCGGAGGCATGGGCGGAATTCAACGCCAGTTTGCCGCAGCCTGCAATCCCTGAAATAAACCCTGAAATAAACCCATGCCCGCTCTTGCGCGGCCGTGCCTGGCAACCTATGAACGGGGCATGGACTTATCCGATTTTCGCAAGGAATACTCCGCGCGCGGTCTGCACCGGGCCGACCTCAAGGCCGATCCCGTGGAGCAATTCGCCGAGTGGTTTGGCCATGCCTCCGAATTGCTGGTCCCCGAACCCAACGCCATGGTTCTGGCGACGGTGGATGAGCGCGGCATGCCCTACCAACGCGCCGTGCTGCTCAAGTACTTCGACGCCACCGGCTTCGTGTTTTTCACCAACCTCGGCAGCCGCAAATCCCGCCAAATCGCCGCCAACCCGCTGGTCAGCGCCCTGTTCCCCTGGATCACCCTCGAACGCCAGGTCATCGTCCAGGGCCGCGCCGAATCCGTCAGCACCGCCGAATCCCTCCGCTATTTCACCTCCCGCCCCCGCGAATCCCAAATCGGCGCCTGGGTCTCCAACCAAAGCGAAGTGATCACCTCGCGCAAATTCCTCCTACAAAAGCTCGCCGAAATGCGCGAGAAATTCAGCCACGGCGCCATCCCCCTGCCCTCGTTCTGGGGCGGCTACCGCATCGTGCCCCAAGCCATCGAGTTCTGGCAGGGCGGCCCGGCCCGCTTGCACGACCGCTTCCTCTATCAGCGCAGCAGCGATGGCTGGCGCATCGAGCGACTCGCCCCCTGAGCACTCCCGCCACCATGAAATCCCCCACCCCGCTCGCTCTCGCCGGCCTCGCCGGCCTCGCCCTGGTTTCCTGCTCGTGGCTGGGCCTCGGGAAAAAAACCAAACCCGAAGACCCACCCCCGCAACCCACCCTCGTCGGCCGCATCGCCTCCATCCCGGCCGACCGGCGCTTCGTGCTCATCCAAAGCTACGGCAAATGGGAGGTGACCACCGGTTCGGTCCTCGTCACCCGCGGCCTCGACGCCCGCACCGCCAACCTCCTCGCCACCGGCGAATCGCTCGGCCAATTCGCCGCCGCCGACCTCCAATCCGGCACCGTGGAGGTCGGCGACGCCGTGCTCTTGCTGCCCCCAATTTCCAAAAAAAAACCGCCCTCAACCCAGGATTCACCAAAAATCCAAGCCCCGCCCCCCGCCGCCAAGCCCACCTAACCTGTGGAAAGTGTTGAAAATCAACGTAATGGAAATATCTCAAAAAATATCCGGCGATTCTAATTTTTTGCTTCCCAAGATAGCCAATTGCGAGTACCTTGAGCTGTCCCGATTGAATCCTACGTTGTTGTTTAATTTCAAGCCTGCCAGGATGACCAGCCAGAAGTCCTGTGGGTTTTAAGCAACTTTTTGGGGTTTGATCCATGTCCAAGACATGAACCCTACCACCAGCCATGAAACCATCCACACTGGGTCCGTCGGTGAAAGCCGACGCCGACCGTCTTGCAGATTTCGTCATTTTCACCCAGCGAAGCTGCATCCTCAACCTCTCAGCGCAGCTTAACAAGGGCAACATCTCATTTCCGCAGTTCTTCCTGCTGGCCTACCTGTCCAGCGAGGATTATCTGACCATGTCGGATATCGCCAAGAAAATGGGCCATTCGACCGCCGCAGCCACCGGTCTGGTCGATCGCCTGGAAAACCTCGCCTACGTCGAGCGGCTTCATGCGGCGGAAGACCGCCGCAAAATCATGGTTCGCATCACCACCAAAGGAGTCGAATTGGTCGCCAAGATGCGCAAGGAAATTGCCAACGATCTGGTGGGCATTCTCGCCGACATGGATGAGAACGAGGCCGAAACCGTCGAGCACACCAAGCGCGCCATCCAAGGCCGGGTGATCACTTGAATTCAGCAAGGAGGCACGGGCGGCCCGCCCGTGAGTCAAGGAGCGTGGGCGTCCCGCCCACGTGTTAGACAAGACGCCACCTGGCGCGCAAGCCCCCTCTCGCGGCGCTCTTCCAGACGGGCACGGGCGGCCCGCCCGTGAGCGGGATCTAATCGTTATCTTGGCCTGGCTCTTGCGCGTAGGGCGGGATGAGCCGAGCCGTCGTGTCGTCTTGCTCCATGCCCATGGCATGGCGTGCGGCGAGGGCCTCCAGCACGGGGGTGGGCACGTAGCGGCGGACGCTTTCCTCCCAGCCGCGCGGACCGGTGAGGCCGATGATCATGTTCGAGGAGAGTTCGGCGATATCGCGCGGCGGCATCAGGAACACCGTGTCGATCTGCGGTGCCATGTCGGAGTTGATGTGGCGCATCACCCGCTCGTACTCGTAGTCGTGGGTGGAGCGGATGCCGCGCAGAATGTAGTCCGCCTCCATCAGTTTCGCGTAGTCCACCAGATAGCGGTTGTCAAAATGGGCGATGATGAGCCGTTCACACGGTTCGGTGGAGGCCCGCAACAACTCCAGGCGTTGCTCCACGCTGAAGGTGTAGTGCTTGGACGGGTTTTCGCCGATGGCCACGATGAGGATGTCGAACAATTCCAGTCCGCGCTCGATCATCCACAGGTGACCATTGGTGGGCGGATCGAAGGAACCAGCATAGACGGCGGTGCGCATGGCCGCAGCCTAGCATCGAATCGCCCCGTGCAAACCCCAAACTGTCCGTGGTTTCCATGCCCCCATTTGGGCTAATCGTTTTGACGTGAACTCCGAAGTTTGACCTAGTGGTTCATCCGGTTTGGCTGACAAGGTCCCACTCCCCGTTCCCACCGTCAATTCGTGTAGGCCTCTTCGCCGTGCTCGGCGAGGTCTAGCCCGGTGTGCTCCTGTTCGCGGGTGACGCGCAGGCCGATGGTTGCGCCGATGAGTTTCAACAGCCCGAAGCTAACCCCCGCCGAAAGGACCGCCGCCCCCAGCGCGGCCAGCAATTGGATGGCCAACTGCGAGCCGATTGCAAAGTCGCCCGAGCCACCGGCAAAGTGCCGCGAACCGAAGATCGCCACCAACACGGTGCCCACAAAGCCGCCCACCCCGTGGACACCGAAGACGTCCAGCGAGTCGTCATACTTGAATTTCTGCTTGAGCTTGGCGCAGGCCAGCCAACACAGGCCGGCGGACGCCACGCCGATGAACAGGGCGCCGATGGGCCCAACCTTGCCCGCCGCCGGGGTGATTGCCGCCAGCCCCGCGATCGAACCCGTGGCAATGCCCAGCGCGCTGGGTTTGCCGTTCTTCACCCACTCGATGGTCATCCAGGCCACCGACGCGGCACAGGCCGACAGATGGGTGACCACCAGCGTCATCGCGGCGCTGCCGTTGGCGGCAAATTGGCTGCCGGCGTTGAAGCCGAACCAGCCGACCCATAACATCCCGGCCCCGGCGATGGTGAACGGCAGGTGATGCGGCGGCATCTGGGTGTGCAGGTAATCGGTGCGCGGCCCCACCATGATGCACGCCACCAGGGCCGCCACGCCGGCGGTGATGTGCACGACGATGCCGCCGGCCAGGTCGATCACGTTGTTCAGGCCGAGGAAGGCCCCGCCCAAATGCCACACGCCGTGGCACACCGGGACATAGACTAACAAACTCCACAGCACGCTGAACACCAGGATCGCCTTGAACTTCATCCGCTCGGCAAAGGCCCCGATGAACAGGCCCGGGGTGATGAGGAAAAACATCATCTGATAGGCGTAATGCAACAGCAGCGGAATGCTCGGCGCGTCGGCCCGCGGCGCGCTGTCCGGCCCCACCCCTGAGAGAAAACACAGTTGCAGGCCGCCAAAGAGGCTGTTGCCGTCGCTGAACGCCAACGAATAGCCGCACACCAGCCACACGATGCTCAGCACCGCCGTCAACGCAAAGCATTGCATCAGGATCGACAGCACGTTCTTCGCGCGCACCAAGCCGGCGTAAAACAACGCCAGCCCCGGGATCATCATGAACAACACCAGCGTGGTGGACATCAGCATCCACGCGGTGTCGCCGCTGTTGATGGTCGAGGCCCCGTCCACGGCTGCCGCCGCGCGCGTGGAACTCAGGAGAAAAAGGCCGCAGCCCGCTGCCAAAGCAGCGGCTGCCCGGTTTCCGGCGCGCGGAATCAAGGTAGGGGTCATTGGGGATGGTTCGTATCAGGTTGCAGTGCAAGTGGCGATAAAGCAGAATGCGTGCCAGGTTCATGATAAATCCGGATTTTTGCACGCTCTTCGTAGGCGCGTTGGTCACAACGCGTTGGGGGTGCATGGAGCACTGGCTTCAGCCGCGTGTAATTGACGAGAGGGACAGTGGGGACAGCAACGTGTAAGCGGACTCGGCCCCCCGCATTCTGACGAATGCGCCTACGGGGAGCGGGAGAGCCGCCGCGCCCCGTAGGCGCGTTGGTCACAACGCGTTGGGGGTGAAGGTGGCGGCAGCGGGAGAGACGGACTC
>TBL_comb47_HYPODRAFT_10008230_pt1 | contig 10717 bp, 9 predicted proteins | sample TroBogypolimnion_40_FD_10682 | JGI IMG/M metagenome (IMG submission 10682)
GGCGAGAGGAAAGTTCCACAGGGGGGCATTTCCACGGCGGGGGCGGCCGCAAGGTCGTTCCGGCTTGCCACCCGATCTTCCGGACAGTACCCTTTCACCATGACCGCAACCTCGCACAGTATCGAGACAGCTCCTTCAAATCGAAAAGAAAACTTCGACGGATCGGTTGCGGCAGAAAGTCCCCTGCAGTTTCTGCAAATCAAAACGCTCGAAGCCCAACTGGCTCTCTACCGCGGGTTTTTACACGAGGTCAATAACGCGTTGGCCGGCATCGGCGGCATGGCCGAGGTTTTAAAGGACTCCGCCACCCTCGCGCTGGGTTCAAGCCTTGATATGATGGCGAAAGCCGCCAACAAGTCGGCCATGCTCCAGCGCCGCATCCGCGCGTTTTACCCGTCCGCAAGGGATACCGATAGGACTGGGAGGGAAAGCATCGACATCGATTTGGTTGCGTTCCTCAAGGATAACAGGGATTTGATGGAGCTCATGCTGCCGCGTGATCAACGGATGGCCTTTGAGTTGGAAGCCGACAAAAAAATTATTACGGCTGCCGTAGAAGATCTTTGGACGGTCGTTTCGCTGATGCTTCTGTGGGCAAAGGAGAGCGAAGTCGGGAAAATCGGCTTCGTGATCGACGCGCAAGGGGCTTTGTCGATTTCGCTTTTTGAGATGCCCAGGCAGGCTTATAACGGGCTTTGGCCGGCGGCGATGGGATTGGCCGCCGCATCCGTCGGCGCCGAGAGTTCTTTTGATCCGGATGGAATTATTCTCACTTTTGTTTAAAAATCCACGGCCGCCTTACTCCTCAAATACCTTTTGTCCATTGGCAATTTTTACCACGTGCGTCTGCGATAAAAATACCCCTGTGGGTGTGCACGTCAGGTTGCCCGTGACGCCCGGGAAATCCTTTAGCGCGCGTATTTTATCGGCTGCCGCTTGGACCTCCCACTTGGGGAGTTCAGAGGCCACCTTGGCCAGCATCCGGTAATTGTCATAGGCGTTGGCGGCCAACGTTTGTTCCGCCGAGACGCCGAACTTTTTCTTGTAGCGCGCGTAAAAATCGGGGATCGGCGGATACTCGGAGATGTAGGCGGCGCCTTCGATCAGGGCGCGTTCCTGGCAAAGGTCAAGGTACCCTGTAACCACTGTTCCCGGGGCAAGCTCCCGCAGTTGTTTGAGGAAAATATCACAGGCAGGGTAGCTTAGGTACAAAACGACAATCTCCGGATGTTGTTGCCTCATAACCATGATCGGCGTGCGGAAATCGCGTACATCGTTGTTAAAGTCCTGGCTGCTGGCAATCTCCACGCCCTGCTTTTTGGATAGATCTGTCAGATAGCGGGTGCCATCGATCCACTCGGTACTGTGGACAAACGCGATGCGGTTGTGCCCTTCCTTTTTAAGAAGTTGCACGATTGCCTCGCTGTAATTTTTAAACGAGACCGAGCTTGAAAACGAAAGTTTGGATCTCTCGATGACATCGGAGTTCCAACAGTTGGAGAAATGCAAAACTCCCGCTTTGTCGCAAAGAGGAGCCACGATGTTGGCCTCCTGCGTGTAGGGAGTAAAAATTACGTCGACATGGTAGAGGCTTATCAGGCGGCGTGCGGAGAGGTTGACGCCGGAGAGCGTGCTTTCCGTATCCTCAAAAAAGAGTTTGGTTTTAAAATCAGGCGTATCCGTTTGTGCCAATAACAAACTGTTTTTCAGCGCCTGACCGGAAACATCGGCATTTCCCGTCAGCGGCGCGACAATGCCGATTTTGAGAGGCTCGGCGGCGGAAAGCAGCAATGCGCCCAGCGTAAAGAACAAAAAGAACGATCCTCGCATGGGGCTTTATAAATCGCCCAGGCGTAGAGAGTCAATCACGCGAAAGCTTTTCCCAAAAGAATCGGGCGCGTAGTAAACAACCCAGCGGCATCTTAGCTCCCACCCCCTGACCCCCTCCCGCGGGGAGAGGAAGAATATAAGTGGCTGCGCCCCTTGAACCCCAGATACCCTCCGAACCGTAGCGAGACTGCAAGGCATTGAACCCAAAGAGAATAAAATTAAAAAAGTTTCACTTCCCGCTTGCGTTTTAAAAGATTGTGCCTCAAATATTTTGCGTGCGGTTGAGCGGAAGACTACTTTTGGGATTTTTGGGGGTGTTGTTGGGTTGCGCAACACTCTTCTCCATCTATTTTGGCCTCCAGAGCTTCCGTGAATACGGATATTTCAACGACCGTGAACGTGCGGCACAGGCAAAACTGGAGGAGCTGCACCAGACCATTACCACACAAAACGCCGTTTTGACCGCCGTGCAGACCGACAAAGAGTATCAAAAACGCGTCATTCGCGAAAAGATCGGTTATGCCTTCCCCAACGAGCGCATCTTGCATTTCGCACGGTAATTTTTGAGGTCGCCTCCGAACTTTTCTATTGCCTTGTCATGCCGGTAGGCCGTTAAAGTTTGTCATGGACTCTTTGGATATCATCTCATGGCTTGAGCGTCTTGGGCAAACGCGCCTTATCGACCATCTCAATACCCTTTCGGACGAGTTCCGTGAACGGTTGCACAAACAGTTGGAAACGCTCGACTGGCAGGTGCTCGAGCAGCTCCTTGCGCCGCGAACCCTGCCTCAAACCCATGCGCCGATCCCCCCGCCCCATGATACCTTTGAGCCGGTGGCTCCCTACGTGCTTCCCAAGGCTCCGGTTGTCGAGCTTGCGCTTGGCGAGGCGCACATCAGGGCGGGCAAGGTGGCGCTTTTTACGGTTTGCGGCGGGCAAGGGTCGCGCTTGGGCTACGAGGGTCCCAAGGGCTGTTTTGGCGTGACCCCCGTGAGGAAGCACCCGCTCTTTGGCGTCTTTGCCGAAAAGCTTTTGGCGGCTCAGGGGCGCTACGGCATAGAGATCCCGTGGGTACTCATGACCAGCCCTCAAAACAACCACCAAACCCGGTCGTTCTTCAAAGAAAATCAATACTTCGGGCTGCAAGAATCTCAAGTTTTTTTTGCGGTTCAAGGCACTCTGCCTGCCGTCGATGCCAAAACCGGCCAACTGCTCCTTGAGACCCCCGACTCTTTGTCGTTGGCGCCCGACGGCACGGGAGGTTCGTTCAAAACCCTCTCGCGCTCGGGCGCGCTCTCCTGGCTTAAGCTCCGTGGAGCCTCTACTTTGAGCTACATTCAGGTCGACAATCCTCTCGTCAGGCCGGTAGATCCGTTGTTTCTTGGCGCGCACTTGAGCGCCAAGAGCCAATACAGCTCCAAATCGGTCGCCAAAGTCGCCCCCGACGAGCATGTGGGCGTCTTTGCCAGGAAGAACGGGCGTTTCACTATCGTTGAATATATAGAATTACCCAGGGAGCTGACCGAGACACGCGATGGTAGCGGCAACCTCGTTTACTCCGCCGGCAATACCGCCATTCACGCGCTGGAGCTAGGCTTCATCGAGAGCGTGGCACGGGAGGCAATGCTGCCTTACACGCGTACCCTCAAGAAAGAGCCGTTCTGGGACATGGATAGCCATGCCCGTGTGACTCCGGCATCCCCTAATGCCTACAAATTCGAGCACTTCATCTTTGATGCGTTGCCTATCGCCAAGAATCCGATGGTATTTCGCGTTAATCGCGCGGAGGAGTTCTCTCCCGTTAAAAACGCCACGGGGGTGGATTCCATCGAGACCAGTCGTGCCGGGCAACTCAAGCAGTGGGCAAACTGGCTTGCGGCCGTCGGCATCGCGGTTCCCGTCGACCCGACAGGCGTACCGACGATCAACTTCGAAATCACCCCTCTTTTTGCGGATACCTTGGACGCCCTCAAAGAACGGTTCTTAGAGGGCAAAGTGCCGGTACAGGTCACGGAAGGACTGGTGCTGTCTATCTGACGATCGCGGTCGCAATCGCGATGTCGGCGGTATGGGAAATCGAAAGCAGAATCTCCTTGCCGCCGAGTTTCTTCAGGCTCTTCTTCCCTGCCGAGTCCAAAACGATCTTCGGCGCGCCCAGATGCGTGTTTTCGACGCTGATCGACACCCATCGCAGCGAGCCGCCTATTCCGACGCCCATCGCCTTGGCCACGGCTTCCTTGGCGGCCACGCGACCGGAAATCGAAGGGTACGGATCGCTTTTTGTCAGGCAATAGCTTTGTTCGGTGCGCGTGAGCATGCGGTCAAAGAATTTTTTGCCGTGTCGGCGGTGTATCGCACGTATGCGGCTGATTTCGACAATGTCCACTCCAATGGCTCTCGGTGACCCCATGCCGTACTTTTGCATAATTTCCACATAAACGCAAGGCAAACCGATTCCCGCGCCAATTTCGCAATTTCGATACCACGCGCGCTGTAGAACTCCGCTCCTTGATTACTCTCGCAGGAGCGATACCTGATATTCGCCCGCATTGGAGTCCTTCAATAAATTACGGACGGCCTGCGTCAACGAATCTCTGTCTTCGGCGGGAAAATCCTTCGGCCAGTCGGCCATCATAAAGATATCGGTCGTCGTTTTGATCGCCACAAGCGATCTTGGGAAAGCGGGGGAGCTCAACGTTGGCGCCCTGATTTTTAGGGCACTGTCGATTCTTAGAACCAACATTGAGTCGTTCAACTTTCCGGAATCATAAAAATACGGCATCCGATAGGCCAACGCCTCCTGCGGGGAAAATGGAGCCTTGAGAAACATCGGGGTGATGCCGAAGGCAATGGCAGGAGTGTCGAAGGGAAGCTTTTGCAGGCGGTCATCGGCAAAGACGGAGCGGTTGTCTCCGGCGATCTGCGGCATCCAAAGTCCGTAGGACTTTTGCCATGGAAGGAAGGACGCGCCCAAGAGCGCGCCGCCGATAAAAGCAAAAATAAGCAATAAAGAAATTTTCATGGACGTGTGGTAAAGGCCACCTCGGAGAATCCCAAACCCTCCGCTTTGTTCAAGAGCGGCAGCAGATCTTGCAGGCTTGTGGGGGCCTCCGCTGCGATCAGCAGCGTCTGGCGCTTGGGCAGGCTCCCCAAGGCCCGTGTCAGCTCGCTAAAAGTACACATGCGGTTTTTGTAGATGTAGCCGCCGGCCGTAAATACCACAAAGGCCGATGGCGGGTTCTTGAGCGAAAGCGGCGTGAGCTTGGGCAGCGCAAGGGCCACGGCCGACGGAGCCATATACGGGACGGCCCACCATGATATAAACGCAAAAACCAATGCGCAGATCAGCCACGCGGCCAAGTGCGGGTGCGTGGGCGGCTTGGCGAGATATTGCCGGAAGTGGTAGGGATTCAGCTGCATGACTCAATCACTCAACTTTACTGAATTACATTGGAAATTCAACTATAAACGCCGCCTCCTTTTTTCATTTCTCCACAAACGTATGAGTGCAATGATCTTTGGGTTCGCGCGCTGCGCCTCGATTCCGCCCGAGGTCGAAAAAACAGCCTGCAAAGATACATTCCTTTTGGTGCTTGAATATCCGCGCCAATGTTCCGTATCCTACCGCTGTCATGTATAAGTTATGAAAAACACCTTTATCATCGGAGTACTTTTGTTATTTGTTTTTCTGGCCGGCTGTGAAGACCTCGGCATGAATACGCGACAGGGGATGGCCGTTGGCCATGAAAATGGTCGGGGGACAGAGGCCTTCGCAATTGGAGGGGGTGCGGGAGCCCCGGCAGGACAGGCGATCGGTGGCGCGCAAGATCAGCGCCGCGCCGAGCAGATAGCCTATGAACGCCATCTGGCCGCCGAACGCGCACAGTCCGATTATGCGCGCGCCGAGGCCGAACGCGCGCGGCTGATGAGCTACGGTTATAATGTCGATGCGCCGGAGGTCCTGGCGGCACGCCAGCGCGCGGAGGCTTTGGAGAGCCAAGTGGTGCAGTTCAAGCAGGAGCAGGCGGAGGCCGAGGCGAGGGCGCGTGAAATCGAGGCCTATCGCGCGCGCGAGGATCGCGCCGCGCAGGAGCTGGAGGCGTTGAGGTCGCAACCATCCAGAGATTAGGTTTTGCTATCAGGGGTGGCAGTAGGCAACTATTTCCCCAACAGTACCTTGGCATGCTCCAGCGCAGTCGCGGCGTTGCGATCTCCCAACATTCTCGCGAGTTCCTCCAGTCGTTTCCGGCTATCGGCGATCGCTTCGATCGTAACCGCGGTGGAATTTTTATTGGTGCTTTTGCGGACAACTAGGTGGAAATCGGCGCGTGCGGCCACCTGCGGCAAGTGAGTGATGCAGAAAACCTGCTGGCTTTCTCCCAGCTTGGCGAGCAGCTCCGCAACAGCCGTGGCCACCTCGCCGCCCACGTTCGCGTCCACCTCGTCAAAGACGATCACCGATTTGCTGGAGGCCTTGATGAGCACCGTTTTAAGCGCCAACATGACGCGCGCTAGCTCTCCCGACGAGGCGATCTGCGCAAGCGGCCTGATGTTCTGTCCGGGATTTGCATTAAAGAGAAGTTCAAAGTCGCAGCCACCGTTGAGGCTCGGTTCCGTCGGTGCAAAACGTCCCTCGAGTTCGGCCTTCGGCAGCCCCAGTTTTTTAAGCAGCGGCAGTGCCTCGTCGACGAGACTTTGTGCCGCGGCGCGACGAACCTTAATGAGTTTTTGCTGCTCGAAGACTGCGACCTGTAAGGCCGTCTGGCATTCGCGCTCGTACTGCTCCAAAAGCACCTCGATGTTTTGCTGAAGCTGGAGTTTGTCGGCCAGCGTCTCGCGGTGGCGCATCACGCCCTCAAGACTCAAATGCCGACGTTTGAGCTCCATCCACTCTCCCATACGCTCTTGGATTCTTTCGCGCTCGGCGAGCGTCATGTCGCTCTTGCCGGCCGTCTGCCGCCACGTGCTTTCCTGATCGTCGAGCTCGATCACGACCGACTCCAACCGCTCCGCCAGATTTCTATACGCCGCGTTCTCCGCGCCCAAGTTCCTCGCGCGCGCGACGACCACCTGAAGGCGTTTGGCCTGCAAGAATGCATCGACAACGCTATTGGCCGTTTCCATCTCGTGTTCGATGTGGCTCAAACGTTTGTACTCGGCCTCGAGGTTGTCGATACTCTCCGCGCTTAGCCGCAGATTGTCGATTTTCTCAAGTTGCGTGCCCAAAAAGTCAATTTCGTCGCCGCTTAGCCGTTCGCTGGTTTTGGCCGTTTGCAGTTTCTCCTTCGCCGTTTGATAACTTCTAAACGCCGCGGCGTAAGCAGCGGTGTCCACTTTGCCGAAACGATCTAAAAGTGAGAGCTGTTCGGCCGGCGTGTAAAGCTCCAACACCGCCTCCGGGCTATTATACTCCAGCCATTGCATCCCCAATCCCTGAAGGGTGGCCAGCGAGGCCATTTGTCCATTGATCGTAATTCTGGAGGGCTTTGTTGCGCTTAAGCTGCGAAAAACGATCATCTGTCCTTCCTCGCAAGACGGCAGTCCTAACTGATCGAGCATTCTGTCGACGGCCTTCGTATCCTTGAAGTGCAACGCCGCTTCAACCTCGCAGCTGTCGGCTCCCTCGCGGATAATGCATTTTTCCGCGCGCGCCCCGGCCAAAAATTTCAGCGCCCCCACCAGTACGCTTTTTCCCGCCCCGGTTTCTCCGGTAATGGCGATAAATTCGCGCGGCAGATCCAGGGCCACGACATCAAGCAGTGCAAGGTTTTTAATGCGAAGATGACTGATCACGGAGAAATACTACGATACTAATAGGTAGCCAAGCAAACAAAATAGACTAAGCAAAATCGACCAAGCGCGCAACCCCGCCGCTAGACAAACGGCACCTTCCTGACAATCAGCGGGAAACGTTGTCGGCGGATTTCCACCTCCAGTTGGTCGAAATCAACGTCTTCGGCATTGACCCATGCCGAACCTATCGGGCAGCGCAGCTTGACGCTAAAACCCCCGCCGCATACAAACCCAGCCATTTTATCGGCGCAAAAAATCGGGCTATGGACGCGCGGCAAACGCATCGCCGAGAGCGTAAAATGAATAAGAATATGTTGAAGCTGCGTCTGCTGCGCGATCAGCGCATCCCGTTCTTTTCCGGCGTCATCTGAGAAAAGCTTGCGGTTAAAATCCACTTTGTCGTCAAGGCCAAGCTCGAACGGCGTCGCTCCCTCTTGGATCTCGAAGCCGTAACGTAACGCACCACGCTCCAAGCGCCAATTCTCGTAACTGGCCCATCCGCACAGAACCGGGTGCGTTTCCTCCGACCACCATGCGTGGATGATCTTGGCTAAAAGCTCCGGCTGGCAGGCGATCTCAAAGAAATCCTCCCTTGCCCTCCAGACATGAGCCGCAACGCCGGAAACAAGCGCCTCGGTCATTGAGAATGGCTTTAGATCGATCAGGGAGGGCCCGCTACAGGCCAGGAACTCCGCGGCACGCGCCCCTGCCAAGCCGATCCACGCGTACTGTTGCGAAAGGTCATCGATCCAGCATTCGCAGCCTTCCGCCTCCTGGCGGAACCACGTCAATACCTTCGATGCATCGCAATTTTCGAAAATCACCAGCCATGCATCGCCTTTCTGCCTTGAAAGTTCCACAAGAGCGGCCAACGTTCCATCGGGGTAGACCCAAGGAAGTTGGCAAAGAGATCCAACGGGTAGGCCGTCTACATCCATGGTCGCCAATCGGTTGAGCAATTTTACGCTGTCGCGGCCCTCCAGACGGATAAATGCGCGGTAGCCTAGATCAAAAAGCGCAAGGGCGTCATTGGCGGAGATGTGTTCGTCGAGGATGCTTGAGTAATGGGAGGCAATATCATGCCCGCGCCAGGCAACAAAGGATCCGCCCTGCTCCAGATGCAGATCATACAAGGGAGTCTTCCGAAGTTTAAAGGGATACGAAACGTCGGGGGGCATGGATGGAAAGCTTATCGAAGAGAGCTCTGAAAGACAAGCGCAAGCAAAACTACCGTCAGATCTACGGTTTTAAATACAGATCATAGGTCACCCAGCTGAAGCGCCCCAGATTGAGACCCTCCATGCGGAAACGCCGTCCGCCGATGGGCGGGTTGTCAAGAAGCATCCGCTCGTTGTCATGCGCCGGATGCAAGGCGCTGCGGAGCAAAAGCTCGGGGATATTTTTGAGCGTGAACTCCTCCGAGAGCACTACCAGCGCGGACTTGGGGGCTTTTTCGTAAAGCTCTTTTGCCTTTTTGTAGTCCGATGCGTAGATCCATGACGCCTGCGTGTAGGCCACTAGACTTGGCTCCTCGAAACCATTCGCAACAAGAGTTTCCGGCGGGATCTCTTCGCGCCGAAAAACGTTCTCCACCTCTTCCGAAGGAGTCAGCTCATCAATGAGCACCGCCCCTCCCCAAAAGATAAGCGGCACCAAAACAAAAAGCGTCAGCAGTAGCAGATGCCGTCCCCGTGCACGCGCCCACGCCATCCCCACCATGCCGCCAAGCGCCGCCAAGAAGAAGACTCCGGCCACCTTGATCCGGAAAATCGGCCAGTCCGACAGCGGCAGCAAAACAACGATCACTGCCGTCGTACATAGTACTACCGTCCACGCGATCAACAGGAAATTAAAAAATCGCCCCGCCCAAACGCCTGCCGGTTTTTTGAGACCCGTTGCCGCCACGATCATAATAAGAATAGCCGGGAAACCGGGAAGTGCGTAGTGCGGCAGCTGCGTCTTGGCGAGAGAAAAAAGAAGCCAAGTGCCGCCTGCCCATGCCGCCAAAAACTTTGCGCGGTTGTCGAAGCCGGCCCTAAGGAACCCGAATATCCCCCCGATAAACGCCAGCCACGGAAGCAGCGTGAAGAACGCCGTAAATAAATAGAAAAACGGATTGTAGGCGCGTGCGTTAAACGGTGCAGCGCCGCGACTTATCACATGCTCGCCAATCCCGATCTTGAAAAAATCTCCGCCGGTCGCGTTCCATGCGGGGACCGCCCACGCAAGGATAAGAAGTGTCATGACGATAAAACCGCTGATGGGCTTCAAATTCTTAAGGCCCTGCCACGTCCCCTGCCAACTCCGTTTAAGCACCATATAAGCGGCGAAGGCCGCCCCCGTCACCGCCCAGGGCACCACCCATTTGGTGGTAAAGCCGACCGCCAGCGCCACCCAAAAAACCGCCGCCCACCTCCACGATGAACGCTGCAGTAGCTCCCACATCGCCCACTGCGCCGCGACGATCGAAATCATCATCGGCATGTCGGCCACGCATAGCCGCCCGTGCATTATCACCTGCGAACAGGTCAAAAACGCGAAGGCGCTCCAAAAACCGACATCTCGGGTGTAAAGCCGCGAGGCAAAGCCCCAGATGAGCAGTACCACGGCGACGGTTGCAAGGATCGAGTGCAGGCGCGCCGTGAATTCGTTGTAACCGAAGATCGCATAGTTTAAACGCATCCACCAGTAAACCATCGGCGGCTTGTCAAAACGGCATTCGTTATTAAAGTATGGGACGGTGGTTTCGCCGCGGTCGATCATCTCCTGCGAGGCGTAGGCAAAGCGTGGCTCATCGCGGTCGATGAAGGGCAACTGCGCGGTGCCCGGGATCAGCCAGATAAGGGTGAGTATCGCCAGAACGGTTCGCGGATGTTCGGCGATTACTTTTTCGTAGACCATCGCTAGGCTTTTTTCGAGATTCGCCCAACCGGAGGCGATCAGGTCGAATAATAACTTAAAACAACCGCGGCGCGGCGGAGGACTGTCGGCATTTGTCTTATTTGCGTTAGAGGCGGGGGGAGTGTAGCCTTCCATACATCCGTATTTTATAAAAATGCGCAACAACTGCGAGGAGAAAAATAGGATCTTACAA
>TBL_comb47_HYPODRAFT_10008231_pt1 | contig 10716 bp, 6 predicted proteins | sample TroBogypolimnion_40_FD_10682 | JGI IMG/M metagenome (IMG submission 10682)
TGGGAAGACTGGGAAGACTGGGAAGACTGGGAAGACTGGGAAGACTGGGAAGACTGGGAAGACTGGGAAGACTGGGAAGACTGGGAAGACTGGGAAGACTGGGAAGACTGGGAAGTATGGGAAGTATGGGAAGTATGGGAAGTATGTGTGTCCAGAATGGTTTTGCAGTAGCCGTCCGTCGAGGACGGCCAGTCCCCAGTCTTCCCAGTCTTCCAGATTATGAAAACCGTTGAGTGGCGCGGGTGTCTAGAATGAGGGGCGCGGGTGTCCAAGTGATGCCAGTTGTCCGCCGTTGGTAGAACGAGATGATAATGTAAAAAAATGATGAATTGAATTTGCAAAATTCAAACATGCGATTTAAACTAATGAATGAAACAACTGTTTTAATAAGGTGATATTATGACAAAAAACAAAATTATATCAGCGGCGCTCGAAGAATTTGCGGAACACGGTTATCATGCCGCAACTATACGCAACATCTGTAAACGCGCAGGCGTTAATATTGCCGCGATTAATTATCATTTTTCCGGCAAAGCGGAACTTTACCGGCAGGCGCTGGAAATGATTTTTTCAGTTAAGCCGCCGCTCCCCTGCGGAGATAAAATCCAATCTGACGCGGATATGAAATCAGTGATGCAGGACTGGATCAAAACATTTTTAAATCGCGGCAACGATAAGAAAGTTCCGGAAAATCTGTTGATGAAAAAAATAGCCCATCATGAGATGCTTAATCCTTCAGACGTTTTTGATGAGATTATTGAGGTTTATTTCAAGCCGGACATGCTTTCGCTGGAAAGTATATTAAAAAAAGGGTTGCCGCCGGCCACGCCTGAAAAAGAGATCAAGATGCGGGTTTTCTCCGTTCTCGGAAGTTGCATTTTCTACTTTTTCCATGGACGGTGTATCGAAAAAATCTGGGCTGACGGCGATTTTCTGGAAAATAATATGGATATGGTCGTCAAACATATTGCAGAACAGGGCCTGTCAGGCTTAAAATTCTATAAATAGCTCAATAAACCAATAACATTTTTTATACAGAGTATAGTATCATGAAAAAATATACAGCCATTTTAGTATCATTAACTTCACTGATTGCCTTGCTGCCGACCGGTTGCGGCAAACAGCCGCCCGGCGGCGGACAGATGCAAATGCCGCCTTCTGAAGTCGCAGTCATAACCGTGCATGCGGAACGGGCAACCGTCTCCGCCGAACTGTCCGGACGCACCTGCGCTTTTCTGGTGGCGGAAGTCCGCCCGCAAGTCGGCGGGATAATCCAGAAACGCTTATTCGAAGAAGGAGCAGACGTCAAAGCCGGCGATCTGCTTTATCAGATTGATCCGGCGCTCTATCAGGCGGCATACGGCAAAGCACAGGCTGACCTCGCCAGAGCCGAGGCCCATGCCGTTCCGCTCCGGACCAAGGTTGAACGCAACAAGAAATTAGTTAAAGCCAATGTAGTCAGCCAGCAGAATTATGACGACATGGAAGGCGACCTTAACACGGCGGAGGCTGATATCGTGGTAGCCAAAGCCGCATTGGAAACCGCCCGCATCAATCTGGCTTACACCAGTGTCACGGCGCCGATTTCAGGGCGCACCGGGAAATCTTATGTTACGGTCGGTGCGCTGGTGACGGCCAATCATATCCTGCCGCTCACCACAATTCAACAGATTGATCCGATCTATGTTGACGTTACTCAATCAAGCGCCAATTTCTTGCGTTTGAGAGAGGAAATTGCGAACGGCCTGATAAAAATAGATAATAATGAAAAAGCTAAAGCAAAGCTGTTCTTAGAGGACGGCACACCATATCCGCAGGAAGGCGAAATCAAGTTCCGCGACGTCACCGTGGACCAAAGTACCGGTTCATTCATTCTGCGTATGGTTTTTCCGAATCCTGAACATACACTGCTGCCGGGAATGTTTGTGCGCGCCGCCACCCAGGAAGGCGTGGTTGAACAGGCTATACTGGTGCCTCAGCAGGGAGTCATGCGGGACATGCGGGGAAATCCGTACGCATTGCTGGTGGACAGTTCCGACAAGGTGATCGAGCGGCATTTGGAGCTCGACCGTTGCATCGGCAATAAATGGCTGGTCAAAAGCGGTTTAAAACCGGGAGACCGCATGATTGTGGAGGGATTCCAGAGAATACGTCCCGGCGCTGCGGTTAAGGTGATTCCCGTTGAAGCAGAGCCTTTGCAGAAAAGCCAGGCGGTCAAGCCGGGAGTGTCGTCATAATGATCAATTTTTTCATCAATCGCCCTATCTTCGCCTGGGTTATCGCCATCATTATCATGCTGTCCGGGGTATTGGCGATTTTTACGCTGCCGGTTTCGCAGTATCCCGCTATCGCGCTGCCGGAAATATCCATAGACGCATTTTATCCGGGGGCGTCGGCGAAAACAATCGAAGACACCGTCAGCCAGGTTATCGAGCAGAAAATGAACGGAATCGATCATCTGTGTTATATTTCGTCCACCAGCGATTCGGCGGGTTATGCGACCGTCACGCTGACATTTGACGCCGGGACTGACCCGGACATTGCCCAGGTGCAAACCCAGAACAAACTGCAACTGGCCATGCCGCTGCTGCCGCAGGTTGTTCAGCGCCAGGGAATCAGGGTTACTAAGTCAACCAGGAATTTTCTGATGGTGGTAGGGTTTATCTCCGCGGACTCCAGCATGAGCCGCGACGATCTGACCAATTATGTTGTGGCAAATATTCAGGACCCGCTAAGCCGTGTGCCGGGGGTGGGCGACGTAACCACATTCGGCTCCCAGTATGCAATGCGCATCTGGCTGAATCCGGACAAACTTTACGATTTTCAATTGACCCCTGATGACGTGTCGCAGGCGATTCAGGCTCACAATGTGCAGGTTTCCGCCGGGCAAATCGGCGGCACTCCGTCAGCCAAGGGACAGCAATTGAATGCCACGATCAATATTCAGAGTCTTCTTCAGACCCCGGAACAGTTCGGGCAAATCCTGTTGCGGGCCAACAGCGACGGTTCAAGAGTGTTGCTGAGGGATGTGGCGAAGATTGAGTTGGGAAGCGAAAATTATGATATGGTGGGTACCTATAACAGCAAACCGGCGGCCGGCATGGCGATCAAGCTGGCGCTGGGGGCCAATGCGCTTTCCACTGCCGCCGCGGTCAGGGCCAAACTGGGTGAATTGTCTAAGTTTTATCCTAAAGGCATGGAAATGGTGTACCCCTATGACACCACCCCGTTTGTGAAAATATCCATTGAAGAAGTAATCAAAACACTGGTGGAAGCAATCCTGCTGGTATTTCTCGTTATGTTCCTGTTTCTGCAAAATTTCAGGGCCACCCTCATTCCGACCATTGCGATCCCGGTCGTGCTGCTGGGGACTTTCGCCGTGCTGAAAATGTTCGGGTTCTCAATCAATACGCTGACCATGTTTGCCATGGTGCTGGCTATCGGCCTGCTGGTTGACGATGCGATCGTAGTAGTGGAAAACGTGGAACGGGTGATGAGCGAAGAGGGACTTACGCCCAAAGAAGCTACCCGGAAATCAATGGGGCAGATCGCCGGCGCGCTGGTGGGGATTGCGCTGGTGTTGTCAGCCGTATTTGTGCCAATGGCCTTTTTCGGCGGTTCCACCGGGGTTATCTACCGGCAGTTTTCCATCACCATTATTTCCTGTATGTTTTTTTCAGTGCTGGTGGCGCTGATAATTACGCCGGCACTTTGCGCTACAATGCTTAAACCGGTGCAACAAGGACACCTGGTCACCGAAAACGGCATATTCATCTTTCGTCCTTTTTTCGTCTTGTTCAACAAGGTTTTCAATGGCGGACGGGATCGATATCAATCAATTGTCGGGCGTATGCTGAACACCAGCATGCGTTATATCTTGCTCTATCTGATGGTCGTGGGGGTAATCGGCTTTCTCTTTATCCGTTTGCCGACCGCTTATCTGCCGGACGAGGACCAGGGAATCCTGTTTGTGCAAATCATGCTTCCGGCAGGATCAACTCAGGAACAGACGCTTAAAGTCATTGACCGTGTGCGTGATAACTTGCTTATAGATCAGAAGGATGCAGTGGAAGCCGTCTTTGCCGTAGCCGGATTCAGTTTCGCCGGCAGAGGTCAGAATGCAGCCATTGCCTTTGCCAAGCTGAAGGATTGGGATTTGCGCAACCGGCCGGATCTCCGCGCCGGAGCGGTGGCCGGCAAAGTCATGGCCGCATTCTCACGCATTCGCAACGCCATGGTTTTCGCCTTTCCGCCTCCGGCGGCAATCGAATTGGGCAACGCCAATGGTTTTGACTTCAAACTCCAGGATCGCGGCGGACTCGGCCATGAGAAATTACTGGAGGCGCGAAATCAGCTTTTGGGGATGGCGGCCCAAAACCCGAATCTGATGATGGTGCGTCCTAATGGAATGGATGATACGCCGGAATTCAAAGTGGATATTGACTGGGAACGCGTCGGAGCTCTGAAACTTTCCGTAAACGACATTCATAACGTCTTTTCCACTGCGTGGGGCGGCATCTACACCAATGACTTCCTGGACAAGGGACGCATCAAGAAAGTTTATCTTCAGGCGGACGCCGCCTACAGAATGCATCCGGAAGACCTGGATAAATGGTATGTCCGCAACAGCGTCGGCACGATGGTGCCGTTCTCGTCATTTGCCAAGGGCCGGTGGACCTATGGTTCGCCGCGGCTGGAACGCTACAATGGCTTTCCATCAATTGAAATCATGGGAGTGGCGGCTCCCGGTAAAAGTTCCGGCGATGCGATGGCGGCGATGGAACAGATAGCAGGACAACTGTCTCCCGGCATCGGCTATGAGTGGACAGGGCTTTCCTATCAGGAATTGATGTCCGGTTCGCAGGCGCCGATACTGTATGCCATTTCCATCCTGGTGGTGTTCTTATGCCTCGCCGCGCTTTACGAAAGCTGGTCAATTCCATTTTCAGTAATGCTGGTGCTGCCGCTTGGTATAATCGGGGCATTGCTGGCAACCACCATGCGGGGCTTATCCAACGATGTATATTTCCAGATCGGCGTACTCACCATTATCGGGCTTTCCGCCAAAAACGCTATTCTTATCGTGGAGTTTGCCAAGTCCCGCATAGAACATGGAATCGGGCTGATTAATGCAACACTGGAAGCTTCGCGGATACGTCTTCGTCCTATTTTGATGACCTCTTTCGCCTTTATTCTCGGGGTGTTGCCTCTGGCAATCAGTAAAGGAGCGGGTTCAGGAGCTCAAAATTCCATTGGAACCGGCGTGATGGGCGGGATGATTACCGCGACAGTGCTTGCGGTTTTTTATATCCCGCTGTTTTTCGTCATTGTGCTTCGGATATTCAAGCCGAAGGCGCTGGATCAAACCTCCGCTGAAAGCAAAATAACTAATCAGTCTTGATTAGGAGCCGTCAGCGCTCATTTTTCTTTGAAAAAATGTCGTCGGCATGGAGAAAACGGGTGGTAAGCGCATCTATCTCCGCGGCATGGGCAATGCCGGCGGTGAACCATTTTGAACGGATATCTTTCACCTTGGAATTGTTATCCCGCGGCGCTGTTTCCTTGACCATAGAGCCGAAATTGTTCTGAAAGGCCATTCGCAGTTCATCGGCAAGAGATTCATTGCTGAGCGGTTCGGCATCTTCAGTTGCATCTGCGGCACAACCGGCGAGCTGTTCCAGCTCCGCGCAAAGCGTTTTTTTACTTTTAAACGCGGCTGGCTGTTTGGCGGCAAGCTCGTCAAAAAATGCCTTATTTCCGGCGGCAAATGCTTCACAGGTTTTGTTAAACAAATTTTCAATCCAGCTCAGTTCAGTTCCGCCCTGGCCGAGATTATTCCATTCATTTTTGACATTATCCAGGGCTTCGCCGGTACCGGCGGCAAATGATTCAACCAACGAAGCGACAAGTTTTTCCCGCGCTCCCTGTCCGATAATCAAACTTCTGAATTTTTCGCGGCGCTGCTGATTGATCGTCTTTTTAAAACTTTCGTTGAGTGATTCGAACCGCCGGAACATTTCATCCTCTTTATCGCGGGGGATTTCACCGATATGGCTCCAACTGTCGTTTATCTGTTTCACTTTTTCTTTAAGCTCAGCAGCATCCGGCGGAGAGTTCAGCAATGCTTCCAGTTCATTGCACAAATTCTGTCTTTTCTCCATGTTGGCGGTGCGTTCTTCGCGCATTTCACCGTAATACTGGTCAAAAACACTGCGAAAGCGTTCATATAAGCGGCTTTCATCTTTGCCTGCATGTCCCGCTTTTTTCCATTGATCCCAGAGCGCTTTCACTTTGCGGTGCGCCTCTTCGTGAGGCATCTTAATCAGAAGTTCCGCTTCTTCGCACAGATTTTTCTTGAGTTGCGCATTCTGGTCGCGGATATCCCGGATTGAATCATAATGAATTTTGCGGGCATTGAAGAAAATATCACAGGCATTGCGAAAACGCTGATAAAGTTCCTTCTCGGTGTGCGAATGACAAAATCCGGCTTCTTTCCATTGCGATTGCAGCGTTTTGATTTTGTCGGCGGTTTCTCCCCATTCGGTTGAATTGCACAACAGTTCAGCTTCCTCACAAATTAAGGTCTTCTTCTGCGCAATTTCTTCCCGTTCCTTGTTCAATTTGTCAAAAAATTCATTGCAGCGCTGCTGCAGGACATCGCACGGGGCTTTGAAACGCTGCCAGATTTCCTCAGTTTTTTCCGGCGGCACATGACCGAGTTGCTGCCAGCGGTCGCGCAGTTCTTTGAGTTTACGCGAAACCTCATGCATATCCTGTACATTCAACAATGCTTCCGCCACTTTGCACAGGTCAAGTTTCAATGTATAATGTTCCCAGCGCTCAAAATCCCTGGCTTCGTAACGGTTATGCAGTAATGCCGAGTATTTTTTGTTGCGGTGGAAAAATTCGGCAACCAGCCGTTGCTTGTCCACGGAATCATCAGGAAGAACGGCGTCCGCCTGTTTTACCATTTTTTCCAGTTCAATGCGCCGTTCCTTGAATTTTTCCGGTAGTTTGTCATTAATAAAATTCTGAATCTCATCGCATGAGTCTTTCAAGGTTTTGATCGCATCTTCAATAAATTTCTGCTCATCATTGATTTTATTGTGTACTTTTTCGCAGGCTGATTTGAATTTTGATTCCATCAATTCAATATCCTGAAGCCCCACGGCCGTCTTTTTCCAGGATTCCTCCAGCCCGTGCAGCAGTTTGGCATCTTTGCCGAGCATTTCCCGTAACGCAAGCGCTTCCGCTTTTATGCAGATATCATCCAGCAATCCCAGTTTTTCTTTTCTCACGGCAGCTTTATGCAGCGCATCTTTAATGCCTTCATCAAACTTCAGGCAGGAGTTTTTGAACCGCTTGTCCAGGATTTCCATATAGCGCGGGGGCAACAGTTCAAGCGTCTCCCATTCCTGTTTCCATTGACCGACGCTCCGGATTGTTTCAGAATCCTGATGTCCGACTGCGTTTTCTATGCTTTCGCAAATTTTTTCGCGCTCATAAATAAGGCCTTTCAGTTCATCGGACATCCCGGATGTTTTCCTGGTTTCTTCCGTCGCAACGTCCGGATTCAGCTCTGCTTCCTGATGTTGAAATTCTTTGAGTTTTTCACCCGCGGCTTTTCTGACCAGTTCGGAATATGATGACTCCGCCGCCGCTTCCAGCGATTCTTCATCATCAAGACGGGCAAGAAGTTCATTCCCCAGAGCATCATCATGCAGATTTCTGAGCACTTTGATGATCTGTTCTTTGGATTTAATTCTGGCAACGGCGCAGGAGGAGACTTCTGGAGAAATGCCGCTGCTGCAGGCAATCGTCGCCAGCAGATGTTCGTCATCAAGCTTTTCAACATATCCGCAGAGATCGGAATCCGGGGCTCCGGACATAGCCATACCGGAATAACGCCGGTTGAGTTTTTCTTTCAGCAAATTGATTGCTGCCGTATCTGTTTCGCCGGTTAAAAGCTTTTCCAGCAGTTCCATGTCTTCGAGTTTTGCGATGGCTGCGACCCTTAAATGAGAATCAGGGTCTTCGGATGCCACTTCAAATATCAACTCTTTCTCAACAGGAGAAATTTGTTCAAGCGTGGCAAGCCTGACTGCGGCGTCTTTATGTTTTAAATTACTTTTCTGAAAGAAGTTAACTCCGAACATTGAACCGGTCTCCCCATTGTTCTTTACATTATGTTCTACACTATAACAGGATTATGGCAATAATTCCAGTTGAAAATCACAGAATACGGTTTAAGAGTTGAAATTATGCGGATTTGGACTATATATTATAGGTTCATAAATATAAAAACAATATCTTTAAAATTTTAACTGGAGACAATAAAATGTCAGGACAAACTAAAAAATTCAAAGCAGAGGTTCAGCATCTGCTCGATTTGATGATTCACTCTCTTTATTCCAACAAGGATATCTTTTTAAGGGAATTGATCGCCAATGCGGCCGACGCCATAGATAAGGCCAGATTTGAAGCGCTGACCAATAAAGAAATCAGCCGTGAATGGGCAGTCCGTCTGGAAATCGACAAAAGCAATAATTTGATAAAAATCCGCGATAACGGTATCGGCATGACAGAGGATGAAGTCGTTGTCAATATCGGCACCATCGCCAAATCCGGCACCAAAGAATTCATCAAAGCCATCGAGGAAAGCAATCCCAAATCCACCGAGATTCCGCAGTTGATCGGGCAGTTTGGCGTAGGTTTTTACTCATCATTCATGGTTGCCGAAAAAGTTGAAGTGCTGACGAAGAAAGCCGGTTCCGATGCCCCCGCCGTCCGCTGGACTTCCGACGGCAAATCCAGCTATCAGATCGAGGAAGCGGTCAAGGACGATCAGGGAACCGAAGTTACCGTTTACCTGAAAGAAGAGGCCAAAGCCTATCTGGAAACCTGGAAAATATCCGAAATCGTCAAGAAATATTCCGATTTTATCGAATACCCGATCATTCTGCCGTTCACCAAGACCAATGAAGACAAGACTGAAACCACTGAAGAACGCACCTTGAATTCGCAGAAAGCGATCTGGCTGCGCACCCCGGAAGAGATTACGGAGGAAGATCACAAAACTTTCTATTCGCATCTGTCTCATTTCAATGGCGCGCCGCTGAAAGCAATCCAATTCTCCGCCGAAGGAACCTCTGAATTCAAGGCATTGCTTTATATCCCGGAAAAATCCCCGTTTAATATGTTCATGCCGGATATTCAGAAAAAAGGGCTGCAGCTCTATGTCCGTCGCGTGTTCATCACGGATGAATGCAAGGATTTGATCCCGGATTATCTCCGCTTTATCAAAGGCGTGGTTGACTCCAATGATTTGCCGCTCAATGTTTCCCGCGAAATCCTCCAGGAAAATCCGCTCATTATGAAGATTCAGAAGAACGTGATCCGCAAAGTTCTCGGCGAACTTCAGAAAATGCAGGAAAACGAGCCGGAAAAATATGCGGCGTTCTTCAAAGAGTTCGGCAAGATACTCAAGGAAGGCATCCATACGGATATTTCCAATCAGGAAAAGATCAAAGAACTGGCCATGTATGAAACCATGAACAACGAAGCCGGCAAACTGATTTCGCTGAAACAATATGTCGCCCAGATGCCGGCGTCGCAGAAAGATATCTATTATATCACCGGCGAAAGCCGTTCGGTGTTTGAAAATTCCCCGGCCCTGGAATATTTCCGCAGTCAGGGATTTGACGTGCTGTTCATGACTGATCCGATTGACGAGTGGGTCATGCAGTCCATGTTCCAGTACGACAAGAAACATTTCAGGCCGGCCGCCAAAGGCGAAATCGAGCTCGATGAAGCCAGCCGTAAAAAATCAGATGCAGTCATTAAGGATGCGGCGGAAAAACATAAAACACTTATTGAGTTCCTCCAGAAAGAGCTTGGCGAAAATATTCAGCAAGTCCGCTTTTCTCCGCGTCTGACTGAAAGCGCCTGCTGCCTGGTCGGCGATGAAACCGCCATGAGTCCGCACATGGAACGCCTGTTCAAGGCAATGAACCAGCAGATGCCGAAAACCAAGCGGATACTGGAACTGAATGCCGCGCATCCGCTGATCAGTGCCCTGCAAAAATTGTATGACAAGGATAATAATGATCCTAAACTAAAAGATTATGCCGGCCTGATTTATGATCAGGCGCTTTTGACTGAAGGCAGCCCGATACCTGATCCGATGAACTTTTCCAGAAGAATCACCGCGCTTATGGTGTCAAACGTCGAAAAAAGCTGAATTAATTCTATTTTCAGCTTGAAAAAATCTTTTATCGGGCAATCTTTTAGAGCCCGAGATTTTCCCGGAGGGGTGGTCGAGTGGTTTAAGGCAGCGGTCTTGAAAACCGCCGTAGAGTAATCTACCGTGGGTTCAAATCCCACCCCCTCCGCCACTATAACCCATACTTTCACTATATCTGCTCTTCGGCAAATGCATTTTATCGCCAATCATTTAACCAACGGTATCTGCGTCCAGTCCGTCGTATAGTTCGGTGATAGATGATCTCGCTTCATGGTCCAGGGCCGCTGGATGCCTTCAGCCAGATGGAAGACGTTCCTCTTACCGAATTGCTTATTGATCTTGTCAACAGTTTCATAGAGTTTGTCGCGCCGGGACGATTCAGCATAATTAACGATGGACAAAGTCACGTTTTTATCCGCCTGCCTGCCTGCCTGCCTGCCTGCCTGCCTGACACATCAAGGCAATGGCAAAGC
>TBL_comb47_HYPODRAFT_10008233_pt1 | contig 10713 bp, 11 predicted proteins | sample TroBogypolimnion_40_FD_10682 | JGI IMG/M metagenome (IMG submission 10682)
TATGCCAGACTGTCCATTGCTGGATTACCCAGGCTTGTGCCTGCTTGGCGAGCGCAATCAATCGAAGCTTTAGTGTTTCAAGGCGTGTCATTTTGATTTTCGTTTACGTTGGCTTTGGGTTGAAAGGCGGGCTCTGTCCGGTTCCACCATCCGCCACCTAGGGCAGCAAATAAGGCGGCAGTATCAGAGAAGCGGTTTGCTTGTGCTTGAATCGATTTAATCTTGGCTTGCTGATATTGAGTCTGATAATAAAGACCTGGAAATAACTGGTAGTCCCCAGTTTGTATTGAATCTCCGATAACTTCAGCGTTTCGTAGGCATAGCGCTCAGCATTCGAAGCTGAGCGTAGAGCCCTTGCTCCAGTTTCTAAGGCCTTTAAGGCATCAGCTACCTGCTGGAATGCACTCAATACTGTCGCTTGATATTGATAGACAGCTTGCTCGTAATTGGCTACCGCACCACGACGCTGCGCTATCAATTGTCCACCTTGAAATAGTGGCTGAAACACCGCCCCACCCACCGACCACAAAGCCGCACCCGGACCAAACAAGGCGCCCGTTGTTAGCGCTTCAGAACCGATACTGCCCGTGATGTTGAATTGCGGTAACAAGTTCGCAGTCGCTACACCTACCAAAGCATTGGTCGATTTCAGGTTCGCTTCTGCTGCCTTCACGTCGGGACGCTGGCGAACCAGCTAGAGGGCAAAGATAATGGAATCTTCTCGGGTAAATTCAGAGTGCTCAAATTAAAAGCGGCAATATTCGCACTACTAGGTTGCTCTCCGACATACACTGCCAACTGGTTGCGAATAATGGATAAATTCTTTTCATAATTAATTAAATCAACTTCGGAGGTCGATACCAAGGTTTCTTGCGATGACACATCAATTTTTGAAGCTGTTCCAATGATGAGCTGCTTTTCTGTAATCGCCGCCTGCTTCTTTTGCGCATCTAAGATATCTTGAGTAGCTTGAAGCTGAGCCTCTAGTGCAGCCTCTTTAATAGCGGAAGTCACAATATTAGAAGTCAGTGAGAGATAGGCACCCTCTAGTTGATATTGCTGATACTCAGCTAATGCTCTCGCACTCTCGACTGTGCGGCGTGCACCGCCAAAGACGTCCAATTTATATGTCACACCAACGTTGGCGTTATACAAGTTATAAATACTATCCGGACCTGTTAATCCAAACGCAGCAGGAGGCACCTGTTGTCTTGAACCGGAACCATTTAATCCAATTGCCGGAAAGTACTGCCCGCCAATTTGCGCGTATAGATTTTGCTGGGCAGAACGCAAAGCTGCATCAGCTGCGCCAAGCGTGGGATTTTGTTCTAAGGCTTTCTGAATCAGAGCCTCTAGTTCTGGTGACTTGTATAAGGCCCACCATTGCGCTGGAATGTCCGCGTTCTCTTCTAGTTCTTGTTGGGTGCCTCCAGGAACATCTGGCGCAGTAGCCAATGTAGTCGGAATAGGCTTCTCGGTATATCGAGTTACTTTTGGAGCTGGAGGTTCTTTAAAGTCTGGGCCAACAGCGCAACCGTAGAGGCTGACAATCAGAATGCCCAAGCAAGCTAGAAGACGTATAAACGGGAGATAAACAGCCATGGAGCCCATTATCAAGGAAAAAAGATGGGCCCTGTCATAAAAGCCACCCTGAAAAGCCCGCAAAATGGGCTTAATGCCCTATTAAGTCAATGAATATTTGGCGGAGACGAGAGGATTCGAACCTCCGATCAGAGTTTTAGCCCCGATGCTCCCTTAGCAGGGGAGTGCCTTCGACCAGCTCGGCCACGTCTCCGTAATTCATAAAGCGAACTTCTAAAGCGCCCACAGTTTAACGGATAACCGCTAAATACGGAACTTACTGCTGATCTAGCTCAAATGCCTTGTGTAGGGCTCTAACAGCCAGCTCGAGGTATTTCTCATCCAGCACAACTGAGATTTTGATTTCACTCGTCGAGATCATCAAAATATTGATACCTTCTTCCGATAAGGTGCGGAACATTTTACTAGCCACGCCAACGTGAGAACGCATGCCAACGCCGACTACGGAGACTTTAGAAACCTTGGGGTCACCAGTAATCTCTTTAGCCTGAATATGCGACTGCACTTTGTTCTTCAGCAGATCCATGGCTTTTTGATAATCTGCACGGGGCACTGTGAATGTAAAGTCAGTAATGCCATCAACCGACTGATTCTGAATAATCATATCGACATCAATATTGGCATCCGCGATAGGGCCTAAGATTTGATAAGCGATACCAGGTCGATCTGGAACACCCAATACGGTGATCTTGGCTTCATCGCGTGCAAAAGCAATTCCGGAAATAACGGCGGCTTCCATAGTGCTGTCCTCTTCAAAAGTAATTAAGGTGCCTGACTTCATCTCTTGATCAAGCGGCATCAATGGGTCTGTCAACGAGGACAGTACCCGGGTTTTGACTTTGTACTTACCTGCAAATTCAACAGACCGAATTTGTAGAACCTTAGATCCCAGACTAGCCATCTCTAGCATCTCTTCGAAGGTAATGTGATCAAGACGCCGAGCGTCCTCACACACTCGAGGGTCGGTTGTATAGACCCCATCCACATCGGTATAGATTAAGCACTCATCCGCTTTGAGAGCTGCGGCCATTGCCACTGCAGAGGTATCTGAGCCACCTCGACCGAGCGTTGTGATGTTGCCTTGGGGATCCACTCCCTGAAATCCTGTAACCACCACTGCTTTTCCGGCATTGAGATCAGCCAGAATTTTTTTATCATCAATACCCATAATGCGGGCTTTGGTAAATGCGGAGTCAGTATGAATAGTGACCTGCCAACCAGCATAGCTAATCGCATCAATACCTTCTTTAAGTAAAGCCAAGGCAAGCAAACCGGAGCTGACTTGTTCCCCAGTTGAGGCAATTTGATCTAACTCGCGAGGATGAGAATCAGGGTTAATGTCTTTGGCTAAACCCAGAAGTCGATTGGTCTCTCCAGACATTGCAGAAGGAACCACAACCACTTGATGGCCTGCACGCATCCATTTGGCGACACGTTTGGCCACATTCTGAATGCGCTCCACAGAGCCCATCGAGGTACCGCCATATTTGTGAACAATTAAAGCCATAAAACCGTAGATAACCGTATGTGTAAAGGGCCTATTTTACTAGGTTTTGAGGCTACTGAGCCGGTTGCCACTCGGGCCAAACCCTTTTACCGCTCCCAATGAGATGGGGGAAGCTCACCCCCAAGCCAGCTACAGCAACTAATTCCCCATCAATAAAGAGTAAGGGCGCCTGTCTTTGCCAAGGTGGAATGGCATTTTCTTGGAAGAGATTTTTGAGTGTTTTACGTGGTGTCTTGGGTTTGAGCTGCAAACGCTCTGCTCCCGAACGCTCCTTCTCTTCTATGGCACCAGATGCCTTAGCTAGATTCACCCACTCTAGCGATAAACCGAGGGTTTTACTTCTTACTGGTAGTGGTTTAAAAATCCAGTGCCCTGCAGTATGTTGCTCTTGCTTTTTGACAGCGCTAAGTTGACCACGCCAAAGCGTAATCTCATGGTCATCATGCAACCACTTGAGTTGGGCATTGGCTCCAACCGTTTGAAGATCAGTCCACCAAGATTGAAGACGCTCTTGCGATGGCATAGCCAGATTCTGTTGTTTAAGCCAATAGCGCAGAACATTATTAGCAGCCGCTAAGTCTTGCTTTTGTAATTCGAGTAGAGGCTTAAGTCTGAGATGGTCTTGATTCAGAATCGTTTTGCCATCTATCTCAGCAAGACGATCAAGTAAGACTTGTGCATCGCCGAGAAGTTGCGCACTACGCGCTAGATTGGCAATCGCTTCAGGCTGAATTTTCCCCAAGCGTGGAATAATGTCTTTACGAATTGCATTACGACGATAGCGAGTAGATTGGTTGCTGGGATCTTCAATCCATTTCAATCGATTAGTCTTGGCATAGGCCTCAAGCGCTTCCCTACTCTCCCCTAATAAAGGTCGCCAAATCGTAACTTGGCTTTGGTCGGCAGTAATCATCCGCTCGCTTGGCATCGCTGATAAGCCTGCAACACCAGCGCCGCGCAATAACTGCAAAAGAACTGTCTCAGCTTGATCATTTTGATGATGCGCAAGCAATAGATCTTCGACTTGATGCTCTACACATAAATCAGCAAGCGCTTCATAGCGAGCTGTTCTGGCCCTTGCTTCAACATTACCCTCAGCAGATTGATTTAAGTGCAGGAGTCGAAAGTCAAAAGTAACTGGATATTTTTTCTTTTGATATTGAGCGGTAAGCTTCTCGCAAAACTCGAGCCACCCATCTGCTGGTTTTTGCAAACCATGGTGAATATGGAATACCCAAATTTGCTCGATTTTCTGCGACTGAAATACCTGGGCCTTACAAACCGTATCGAGCAAGACTACAGAATCGAGGCCACCGCTGAGGGCAACCGCGATACGTTTGCCTGACTTAAGGCTTTGGGGTGATTTCCTTGAATTTGCCATAGCTCATCAAGCGTTCATGGCGGCGTTCCAACAAGGCCTCCACTTTCATGCCATCGAAGATTTTTAGAGATTCAGATAAAGCTTTACGCATGTGGTTCATCATCACTTCGTAATCACGATGTGCGCCACCAATAGGTTCAGGAACAATCTTGTCAATTAATCCCAGCATTTTTAGTCTTTGGGCAGTTAAGCCTAATTGCTCTGCTGCTTCTGGCGCTTTATCAGCCGTCTTCCATAAAATCGATGCGCAGCCTTCTGGCGAGATTACTGAATAGGTTGAATTTTGCAGCATTAATACTTGATCGCCCATTGCAATCGCTAATGCACCGCCAGATCCACCCTCACCAATGATGGTACTGATGATCGGTACTTCAAGTTCGGCTTGCACATAGAGATTGTGTCCGATTGCTTCAGATTGATTACGCTCTTCAGCATCAATCCCCGGAAATGCGCCAGGAGTATCAACAAAGGTAAATACTGGTAAACCAAATTTTTCAGCCAAGCGCATCAGACGCATCGCTTTACGATAGCCCTCAGGACGACTCATACCAAAGTTTCGTAATGCCCGCTCTTTGGTATCTCTCCCCTTTTGGTGGCCAATTACCATGCAAGCACGACTATCAAATCTGGCTAGACCGGCAATGATTGATTGATCGTCAGCAAAGCTGCGATCACCATGTAGCTCATGAAAGTCTGTGAAGAGCGCACTAACGTAATCTAAGGTGTAAGGCCTCTGGGGGTGACGGGCAACTTGAGATACCTGCCAAGGTGTGAGGTTCTCATAGACCTCTTTAGTAAGTTGCAGACTTTTTTCTGAGAGCGTTTTAATTTCATCAGAAATATCTACCGATGATTCATCCTGCACAAAACGCAACTCCTCAATCTTGGATTCGAGTTCGGCAATCGACTGCTCAAAATCTAGAAAAGTGGTCTTCATGCGTTGATTTTAGTATTCAACTGGAATGGGGTCGATACTTCGCCATAAATACCACGTTGCTACAGTGCGCCAGGGGGCCCAATTGGCAGCAACCTCTCTAGCCTCATGACGGCTAACAGGCTCACCACTGAAATAATTGATAGAAATAGCCTTAATTAGTCCAATGTCATCAAGAGGGAGAATATCGGGACGAGTCAGGTTAAAAATGAGAAACATCTCTGCTGTCCAGCGGCCGATACCCCGAATTTCGCTGAGTTCTTTAATGACAGATTCATCATCCATATCTTTCCATTGATTGGCATGTAATCGGCCAGATACAAAATGGTCTGCAAGATCCTGAATGTATTCGACCTTACGACCCGATAAACCAGCAGTTCGTAATTCTTCAACATTAAGAGCCAGAATATTTTTCGGATTCACCTTCTTTTTTGCAGCAATCACTACCCGATCCCATACTGCTTGAGCTGCAGATACTGAAATCTGCTGACCAACGATCGATCTTGCCAAGGTAACAAAGGGATCACCACGCGTCATCAAGAAACCGGTGCCAAACTTCGGAATCAGTTTGCGCATGATTCGATCGTTTTTCATCAACTCTTTACAGGCCTGCTCCCAATAATGTGGAGCAACCGCTTCTAAAGTTGTTTGATTGGAAGTTGCCACTATAGTCTGCGCCACTCTGTGAGACCACCAGGTTTATCTTCCAGAACAACACCTTGCTCTAATAATTGCTTACGAATCCCATCGGCCTTAGCAAAATCTTTTGCCTGCTTTGCATTTGCTCTGGCAGTAATTTGTAGCTCGATCTGCTCTGCACTCAAACCATTCTCAGTAAGTCGCGCACCGGCCTGTAGAAATTGATTCGGGTCGCGTTGTAAGAAGTTCAAGCTTCCTGCCAAAGAGCGCAAAGTATTGGCAAGCTGGTCTTTCTCCTGAGCTTGAGTGCGATTAATTTCACTGGCTAGATCGAAGAGCACTGCAATTGCCTCAGGCGTATTGAAGTCATCATTCATGGCAGCGTTAAACCGCTGTACCCAAGTTGAATCTGGATTAACAGCAGCAGCACTTGATGGGGTATGTGCTAAAGCAGTGTAGAGGCGCACTAAACCAGCATGAGCTTCATCTAACTGAGCATCGCTGTAATTAATTGGGCTACGGTAATGGGCTCTCAACATAAAGAAGCGGAGCACTTCAGGATCATAGGTTTTCAGAACATCACGAATCAGAAAGAAGTTACCCAAAGATTTGGACATCTTCTCTTCATTAACCCGAATGTGACCGTTATGCATCCAGTAGTGCACAAAAGGCTCATCATTTGGAGCGCGATCTTTGCCATATAAAGCGCCTTCGCTTTGTGCAATTTCATTCTCATGATGCGGAAACTGGAGATCTGATCCGCCACCATGGATATCAAAATGTTCCCCTAGCAGATCGCAAGACATCGCTGAACATTCAATATGCCAGCCTGGTCTGCCTTCACCCCATGGAGATTGCCACCGGGTATCTGCCGGCTCTTCAGGCTTGGCACTCTTCCACAACACAAAATCATGCGGATCCCGTTTCGTGCCAANGATAGTCACACGCTCACCTGCTTGGAGTTCGTCCAGACTCTTGCCCGACAATTTTCCGTACCCTGGAAATAACCGCACTGCAAAATTCACATCACCATCATCAGCTTGATAAGCCAACTGCTGATCAATCAGGCGGCCGATCATCCCTTGCATCTGCTCGATAAATTCAGTAGCACGCGGCTCTTGATCAGGATGCATTAATCCCAAGCTATCAGAGTCAACATGCATTGCATCAATAAAGCGATTGGTTAGAGAGGCGATGGATTCTTTATTCTCGATTGCGCGGTTAATGATCTTGTCATCGATATCGGTGATATTGCGAACGTAGAGCACCTCGAAGCCGCTTGCTCGAAGCCAGCGTACGACCATATCAAATACGATCATGACGCGAGCGTGACCAATATGGCAAAAATCATAAACCGTCATGCCACAGACGTAAATCTTGACCTTGCCCGACTCAATCGGCTTAAAGACCTCTTTTGAGCGGCTTAGGGTGTTATAAATTTGCAGCATAGACAGATAAAAGGCGGGAATTGACTCGAATTTGTTAGACTGATGAGTATATCGAATGAGCCCACAGTTTTACCCCCTTCTTTTTATGCAAACCTTTCGCCCCTTACTGACATTGACGCTAGCGCCCTGCATTGGTCTAACTAGCGCCCTAACCATAGCCTTACTATCTCTCGGAGGCTGCAGTACCCCAGGTCAACAAAGGGCTGATGCAGAAATTCTGGCTGTCAATAAAGCAGAGATGCAGCAAGATCCTGGCGCCCCTCAAGCCTATTTAGGCTCTTACGGACCTACAGACCCACAAAGATTAAGCACAAATCCTGCCTACGAACCCTTGGCCCCCTCATTGGCAGATTCAGTGGCGGTACCCTATCTTTCTTTCTTGATTATTGAACCCGATCCGGTCAGTAAAAATGGGGTTCCATCAGATATCGAAAAACTGGTTAAAGCCAGGCAGTTTCCTGCCGCAATTGATCTAATCAATGAGCGACTCAGCAAAACACCCAAAAATGTTCAGTTGCGTTATGTCAAAGCCAGAATTCAAATTCAGATGCGTGACTTTGCTGCTGCTAAACAAACTCTGATAGAAATTACTCAACAGTTTCCAGAATTACCAGAGCCTTACAACAACTTAGCTGCGATTGCTGCGAATCAAGGTCAATGGATTGAAGCGCGCGATTATTTAGAGTTAGCGCTCAAGCTTCGACCTACTTATGCAATCGCCTCTGCCAACTTGGGTGAAGTCTATTTGCGTTTGGCCGCCAAAGCCTATGAAAACGCATCTCAGTCCAGAACCAATCAACGCTTTTATACCAATCGCGCCAAAGCACTCAACGAGATGTTGAAACAAAAGCCAGATAGCGCACTACCCCAATCCAATTTACAACCGAATAACTCTAAGGAAAGTACCCCAAGCAATGGCGAAAGTTCTTCTAAAAACCAATAAGGGTGACATCACCCTTAGTCTCGACGCAGTTAAGGCTCCAAAGACTGTTGCGAATTTTTTACAGTATGTCAAATCAGGTCATTACGACGGAACCATTTTTCATCGAGTCATTAATAACTTCATGATTCAAGGTGGTGGTATGGGCGTTGGTATGAAAGAAAAAACCACTGGTACACCAGTCGAGAATGAGGCCAATAATGGTCTTAAAAATGAACGTGGCACAGTAGCGATGGCACGCACTAGCGACCCTCACTCTGCAACTGCTCAGTTTTTCATTAACGTCAATGACAATGATTTCTTGAACCACACTGCCCCCAGCGCGCAAGGTTGGGGTTATGCTGTTTTTGGCAAGGTAACTGATGGTCTTGATGTGGTTGATACGATTCGTAAAGTAAAAACGGGTAATGCAGGTTTTCATCAAGACGTCCCTGCAGAAGACGTGATTATTGAAAAGGCCAGCGTCATCGCAGAATGAGCGTGCAATGTCAAAGCGCCCTGCTGATCTCTGATCTGCACCTGACCCCCTCCATGCCTCTTACGGCTCAGCGCTTTTTTGATTTTTGTCAAAAAGAAGCTGGGTCAGTAGAGGCAGTTTTTATTATGGGTGATTTATTTGAGTATTGGCTCGGAGACGATGCCAATGCTGGGTCCCCTTTTCAGCAAGAAGTTCGAAGCGCCCTGGCATTGTTATCAACCAAAGTGAGGCTCTTTTATTTGCATGGCAATCGGGATTTTTTACTAGGTCCTGACTACCTGAAGAAAACAGGGATGACCTTATTGCCCGATTCTTCCCCTGTCAGTATTGCAGGTCAGGACTATATATTGAGTCATGGCGATGCTTTATGCACCGCAGATATGGGCTATCAAGTCTTTCGTAAATGGACTCGCAAGCACTGGGTACAAAAACTGTTCTTAAAATTCCCTTTGCAATGGCGTCGATCGATTGCTAACCAACTGAGACGTAACAGCGCCTTGAAGTACCAGAGAGCAACTCGCTATGCCCCAGCAAACCTGTCCGTCCAAATGGATGTGACAACTAGCGCCTGCGCTTCTGTCATCAAGAAACATTCGATTAATCGCCTGATCCATGGTCACACCCACATGCCAAAGCATCACCATGAACAACTTGGCGATACCCATTGGCAGCGTTGGGTTCTATCGGATTGGGATTTAGATCATCCCGAAAGCGTTTTGCCAAAAGCAAGGGCCCTACTCATTGATGAGCAAGGTGTTCGTTATCTAGACTTAGTGAAATAAGACAGTCTTAGTGTTTTGCTTAGTGCTTAACTTAGTACTTAACTTAGTGCTTGGAATAGCGCGACAAGATTTGTGCCATTTGCGCGAAAATTCGGGGATTCGCACACATCACTTCACCAGTCTCTAAGAAGCCTTCTTCGCCGCGGTAGTTGCCGATTAAACCACCCGCCTCAGTAACCAGCAAGGCTCCCGCCGCCATATCCCAGGGCTTGAGATCGCTTTCAAAGAAACCGTCGTAGCGACCAGCAGCCACATAAGCCAAGTCAAGAGCGGCTGCGCCCGGACGACGCAGACCTGCACATTGGCGTGACATCTCAGCAAAGATCTTCAAATACGTATCAAGATCTTGATCTTGCCGATATGGAAAGCCTGTACCCAACAGGGTATTTGCTAAACGATCTTGAGTCGCAACACGTAAGCGACGACGATCTAAGTAAGCTCCTGCGCCACGAGTGGCAGTGAAAAGTTCATCGCGGGTTGGGTCATACACCACTGCTTGTTGTGTGACGCCATTGACTGCAAGCGCGATTGATACGGCATATTGTGGGAATCCATGGATGAAATTGGTTGTGCCATCCAACGGATCAATAATCCAGATGTGATCTGAGCCACTATTTTGAGAGCCCGTTTCCTCAGCCAAGAATCCATGTGTGGGATAGGCTTCACTGAGGGTTTCAATGATCGCTGCCTCTGCAGCTTTGTCCACTTCAGTCACAAAATCATTGTGCTGTTTACGATCAACTTGCAAACGCTCTAAATTGAGAGAGGCCCGATTAATTACGGTACCGGCACGACGGGCAGCCTTAATGGCCACATTTAACATGGGATGCATAGTGTGTATGGACAAATTAAATAAGAACGGACCCGAAATATTGCAAATTTCAGTAAAAACTGAAGGACAATAACGAGCTAATAGCTTGATTCTAAACGATTGCTCCCATTCCTAGCCAACTAAACCCATGATTTCTCTAAAAGCTGAATTGATTCGCTGGGTCTTAGTAG
>TBL_comb47_HYPODRAFT_10008235_pt1 | contig 10712 bp, 14 predicted proteins | sample TroBogypolimnion_40_FD_10682 | JGI IMG/M metagenome (IMG submission 10682)
TAAACCCGTAAAATAAGGGGGGTTACCCCCGTAAAAAGAAGAGGATAAACCCATAAAAGGGGGCGTACGGGGGTTACCCCCGTAACTTAATCAGTAAAAATCCATTCAACTATTTTATTTATTTCATTATCGTTTATAAAAGTATTTATTTCAGAATCATAAATTTTATTTATTATTGTCTTACCATCTATCTTTTTTTTATTATTTATTTTTCTTATTAATTCATCTAATAAATTAAAAAAATCATTAATTTCTATTTTTTTGTCAGCTAATAAGTTTGTAAATAAATATATACAATCAATGTGTACTTTTTTAATTTTAGTTTTATTTAATGTTTCGCCTATTGTTTTGCTAATAGTTTCTATTGAATCGCAACATACATTGATATAATCTTTTTTTGTTTCATATTTAAAATCATTATGATTAATAACAAACTGAACTATATTTTTATATATGTTTGTATACGAATTAACAAAAGACAATATATTTTTTTCTTCTAAATTTGGCTCTTTAATAGTTTTCTTATAATCATTATTTAATTCGTAAATTGTTTTCTTATAAACAAATAAAATCGCATCTCTTGAACTTAATTGTAAAAATGTTACGCTATCATCTGATATTTGTTCAATAAACTCAATATAAAAATAATATGCTTTTTGGGTATGATAGAATGTTAGTTCTAAATTTTTTGTAAAATAAAATATAATGGAAAATATGTGTATTAATGTTTCTATACCTTTTTCAAATATAAACTTATAATATGGTTTATTCTTCATATTTATTTTTTCTGATATTAAACGCATATAATCTATAATCGCCATAACAAATTTATGTAATATTTCTTGAACTGAGTTATCTATTTGAGGTTTATAATTTAAAATATTGCTTAATACATAATTTGGACTCTCGCTTGCCGAACTTTGAATTAAATTTTTTTTCATTTATTATTTATATTTATTAACAATATTAATAATTTTAATAATTTAATACTAAAATAATATTAATATTAATACTAAAATAATATTAATACTAAAATAATATTAATACTAAAATAATATTTAATAATTATGATTTAAAGACAATAATTTTAATTCTAATATAAATGTCTTCATTTGAACAAAAACCTGGAACAGCTGTTTCAGCTGCTGTTGCAGTAGTGTCCCCTCAGGGTCCATCTGTTACTGCTGGCAACTCTAATTACCGTCTCCCAATGGATATTACTTTTCAACATGCTAGTAAATTAGCTATTGTTGAAGATAAGCCTATTTTGCTAGATTATTGGACCGATTCGCTTGATAAGAAAGCTCTTATTGGTATTAGAGAATCGGGAGAAAAATTGCTTGTAAAGTCCGCTGAAGAATATACATCACCTATTGCTAAATTTTATAAATCTGGCACTGAATATATAATTATTACAGAGAATTCTATTTATATCGTGTCTAGTGACATCCCTAATAGAAAGATTTCATAAAACCACCTTTGAGAAAGGTGGTGCCAAAAATAGAAAGGTTATAACGAAGTAAAGCCAAAAATAGCGCTAAGAGGATAACTAGCTTTAAGAGCTGTCGCTAAGGGTAACTAGCTTTAGGAGCTGTCGCTAAGGGTAACTAGCTTTAAGAGATGTCGCTAAGATGGTAACTAGCTTTAAGAGCTGTCGCTAATGGTAACTAGCCTTAAGAGCTGTCGCTAATGGTAACTAGCCTTAAGAGCTGTCGCTAATGGTAACTAGCTTTAAGAGCTGTCGCTAAGGGTAACTAGCTTTAAGAGATGTCGCTAAGAGGATAACTAGCATTTAAGAGCTGTCGCTAATATATTTCGGAACATTTTTATGTATATCTATTTTTTATTAGACTGTTAATTTAATAAAAAATTGAAATGTTTATACATATTTTAGACAATCATAAGCAAAACAAAGTAAAATGAGCAATACCCAAGAAACAATAGATTTTATAGTACAGGTGGGTCCTCCGCGGGGCGGACAACTAGTTACTACAATTAATTATGATCCGACAAAAGAAACTCTAACTTATATATTTCAGCCATATAATGGTGGGTATGCTCCACAAACATTTAAATTATATGATATATGGATTCCGCCATCATATATGAAAATATTGAAATTTATATCTATTCATTTTCCGCTAAACAACGACGACCAACACCCAATGGGAGGAGTTAAATTACTTAAATATATAAATGATGAAATAAAGACTGACGTTCTTTCTGTACGTATGCAATATAACAATATGAAAAAAGAAACAGAATTAAAAAATAAAGAAAAAGAATTTGAAGAAAAAGATAAATTATTGAAAAATAAAGAAAGATACTTAGAAGAAAAAGATAATTTATTGAAAAATAAAGAAAAAGATTTTAAAGAAAAAGATAATTTATTAAAAAATAAAGAAAGAGACTTAGAAGAAAAAGATAATTTATTAAAAATATTAAAAGAAGAATTTGAAGAAAAATTAGAATACAAAGAGATAGAATTAACCATAATTAAAGAAGAATTTGAAGAAAAAGAAATAGGGTTAAAAATATTTGAACAAGAATTAGAAGAAAAAGAAACAGAATTAAAAACTAAAGACAAAATATTAAAAAGCAAAGAAAAAGAATTAAGAAAAAAAGATGACATATTAGAAACGTTAAAAGAGGAATTAGAAGAAAAAAATGAAAAAATTGTAAAATTAAAAAAAATAATTAGAGAATTAGAAAGCGATAATGAAATTTTGGAAATAAAAAATGGAAAATTTAAACAGAAATTAGCAGAATTAGAAAATTAGCAGTTTAAAATGTGTAGTAAAAATTTATTATATTTTAATAATATAATAAATGGCAAATCGTACACAATTTAGAACAGGTTCCAATAGTTACGGACAATTTTGGTTTGGTGGTAGCACATTTCCTGGGTTCTTATATAAAAAAAATCTTGGAGTTGGCGGTCGTAGAAGTACTAAATTTACTCCAGGAGGAACAACAACGTGTAATCAACCAGGAGAATTATGGAATAAATATACGCCTGGTGCGGGAGTTGGTGCTTCTAGTGTCGCCACACGCCGTGCTAAAATGATTCATGCGACGTCATGCAATCAAGGACAACAACAATGCGGTCGTTTTTATACACAATTGGGACAAAATCAAATAAGAGTGTCTCAATAAATCCATCTTTTAAAAAAAGATGGAGTCAAAAATTCCATCTGCTTATTAAATCTTTTATTAAATCTGCTTATCAATTCTGCTTATCAAATCTGTTTATCAAATCTTCTTAAACATTTTTCCCGAAACTTGATTCGACGCATATTTTGACACACCATATTGTGCGTTTATATGTTCGCTTTGTGTAAGAGTTGGACTCGGTTGTATAATATTTCCTATATTTGTTTGGAATACCATTTGTCTTGTAAAAGGTTGAAATGTTTGTTTCTCTAAAGATGTATTAGTATTCTGTAAATTAGTATTCTGTAAACTTGTAATATGTGCTTCAATGTTTCTTATATTGTATGGCTTTTTACCTCGCATTTATAATATAATATTATTAATTATATTATAATTTCATTATTAACTTGTAAAAATATTTTGAAAAATGGAAAAATTGTAATTGTTTAACTCCATTTTTTTGAAAAATGGAAAAATTGTAATTGTTTAACTCTTACTTCGTTATAATCTTTTTGAAAAATGGAAAAAATTGAATTGAAAAGATGTAAATATATTATTTACATAATATAACATAATATGCCGGTAACATTTCTTAAAACAAAATCATGCGGATGTGTTGTACGAACAATAGCATGCGGAATAAATAAAGATAAAATGATTTTAATAGGCGGACACCAGCATGTTATTATTTGCGAAACATGTAAACAAAATGAAGAAAATGATGATGATACGTTATATGATATGTGGAGGAATGATAATATAACAGATAGGTTTGGATTTAATGAATGGGTAGAAGAAAATAAATAATTTATGGAGGTGTAAAATTTATGGAGGTGTAAAATTTATGGATGTGTAAATGTTTATGGAGGTGTAAAATTTATGGAGGTGTAAAATTTATGGAGGTGTAAAATTTATGGAGGTGTAAAATTTATGGAGGTGTAAATGAAATTGGAGCGACTCCATGTATTCTTTCCCATCTTGCCCCAAGAGATCCAAATCCTGCTCCGTTATTTGATAATTGACGATAAACATTATAAGAATATTGAGGTTTTGTCTGAAACCCAAAATATCGTTTAGGATGTAAAGGAAGAGCCATCTCCCTTTCCTTTCCCGAAAATGAATTTGTAAAAATTCTAGAATTAAATCCGGAACCCATTTTTATATTATAACGCAATATAAAATAAAAAAATAAAAAATTGAATTAATTTTTTTACAAGAAATTATATATATAAGTTATCGTATAATATATCTTCTAAAATGAACTTAAATGTTTCTTGTGAAATGAATTCTTGTGAAATGAATTCTTGTGAAATAAAATCTTGTGAAATGAATTCTTGTGAAATGAATTCTTGTGAAATGAATTCTTGTGAAATGAATTCTTGTGAAATGAATTCTAATGAAATGAATTTAAATAATGAATTAATATTTACTTTTTCAGAAAAAAAGTTTCTTACTGGATTAGCCACAGATATTGGCGGATGTAGAGAAAATCAAGACACTGTATGTTGTTTTCAAAATTCAGATATACTTGCGAATTGTATATTTGATGGACATGGAACGGATGGTAAGTGGATAGCAGAAATGTGTAAATTAAATACCGAACGGTTAATATCGAAAAATAGTGATCGTATTGTGTTGGATCCAGTGAACGCATTATCGGAATTGTTTTCCGAACTTAAAACCATATTGGCTGAAAAAATAGTTGAAAGATACATTATACATAATAGAGAATATAAAATAAAACCTTCTGGCGTTATAATTATTAAAAGTATAAACAACGATACTTGGCAGCCTTTAATAAATGGCGGAGCAACCATGACGGTTACCATTTTAATTAAAAAAACGCTTAAATTATATATCGCAAATGTCGGCGACAGCGATGCTATATTGTGTTCGTCTAAACAAATCCTTAGACACGATGATTTGAAATGCGAATCAGAATTAAAAGAAGAAGGATTAAAAGAAGGATTAAAAGAAGGAATCCCCGTATCAAATTACCTTATGCTAACAGCAAATCATAGTCCAACTAATATTGATGAATATGTAAGAATGAGAACATTTTCTAATTGTCCAACAAATCCAAACAAAGCTCTCATTGATGTTATTTATGACAAACAAGGTGTTACGTCATATTGTCAGGTTTACGACACATCAGAAGCCATACCAAAATTACTCGAATGTCCTTTAAATAAAGGATACCATAAAAATGTACGCAAAGAGTTTGCTACGTATGTGAGAAGCAAACACGAACGAAAATTAGCATTTACACGCACTATGGGAGATTTTGATATGTGCCCGTATGGTATAATTAGTGAACCAAGCATTAGCAGTATTGATTTATCGGATATATTGGATCGAGACCAAGACCAAGTGTTATGTTTATTGGTTTCGTCGGATGGAGTTTGGGATAACTGGGAATACCAAAATGTCCAAGAGTTTCTAATGTATGGCAACTGTTTGGAAGCAGTTGGTAAGACGGATGACGGAACACAAAAGGTATTGGATTCGTTTATGGCTAGAAACAAACTATTCGCAACACAAAATTTTGGTAATAGCGCGGATAATGCTACCTCTGCGGTTCTTTATTTAAAAAAATAAACATTTAAAGTATTTTAATTTGTATAATAATATAACTTTGTATTATTATATAATTTTATATAATTGTGTATTATTATATAATTGTGTAGCCCTCTACGAGAATTGAACTCGTGACCTCCAGTTGTCGAACAATTGTAATACAAGACTGGTGCTCTACCACTAAGCTAAAAGGGCATCGATGAATCGCAGTTCACATATAACAATATTATATTGTCTTTAAGTTGTTTTTTAATATATATATATACTTTTTTATAACAAAGTAGAAAAGTATAAATATTAGAATTCTATTTTTTTTAGTTGTTCCATCACTTCGTCTGTTAACTTCTCCGGAAATTTCACATTGAAAAAAATTATTAAATTCCCTATATGTTGTTCTCGTTGAAAGCCCATATTAGGAATTATCTTTCTGTATCCTTGGCTAATTATATTTCCAGAATTGTTAGTTATTGTATATGTTTTTCCAGTTATATATTTCAATTCGAAATTGAATCCACACAGAGCTTCCTTTACTGTTATTGTTTTTTCCAATAACAAATCAAGACCACTGCGTTTAAACTCGGTATCATTCTCTATTTTTACAAATATTTTTATGTCGCCCTTACAGTCTTCGCGAATAGCATTTCCTTTTTCTCGCAATACGATTATTTCTCCTTCGTCTATACCTTTTGGAACTGTAACATAAACCGTTTCATTTTCAAATACCTTGATTTCGTCTTGAATAATCCATCGTTCAATATCAACTGGTATTGTTGTTCCTGTCAAAATTTTATCAATTGGAACTGATATGGTCTTTATTATTGGTGTCGGTTTTTGCATACCTTGAGCAAAGCCTTGAGGATTTACTTCAACGCCGTTTTGAAAAATTCTCATATTTGGACCAAACATATTTATTCCTTGGCCTAAACCTTGACCTTGGCCTGGATTTAAACCTGGACCAAAAGATTGCATATGGCCAAATGGCATACCTCCAAATAAACTTGCTAACATATCTTCCATGGACGTTGGGCCATGACCTTGTCCTTGTCCTTGTCCCATCATTTTTAGAAATGGGTTGTTTCGTGTCATATCGTATTCCTTTTTCTTATCTTGGTCTCCAAGAGTTTCATATGCTTCGCTTAATTTTTGAAACCTTGCAGTCGCTTCAGGATTATTCTTATTTTTGTCTGGATGATATAGCATTGACAATCTTCTATATGATTTTTTAATTTCATCAATTGCAGCCGTTTCAGAAACTTCCAAAATAGTGTAAAAATTGTCACTCATTTTATAATAATATAATTTAAGATAAACTTAAATACTTATTAACGTATATAATTATTCTAATGGAACAACCACTGTTTTTAAATAAATATCAACCTCTATACTTTAAAGATTTTGAAACGGATGATGAAATGCTTGAAATTCTTCAAACATTAATTAGCATGAATAACCTTAATATTTTATTTATTGGAGATATTGGCTCAGGAAAAACAACATTCTTAAATGCGGTAATTAAAGAATATTATAAAGGATTTACTCATCATTTATGTCAAGAAAACATTTTACACATTAATTCTCTTAAGGAACAAGGTATTAACTATTACCGTAATGATGTTAAAACGTTTTGTCAGACTTGTTCTTCTATTAATGGAAAAAAGAAAATTATTGTGTTAGATGATATTGATATTATTAATGAACAAAGCCAACAAGTGTTTAGAAATTATATTGACAAATACAGCCATAATGTTCATTTTATATCTTCGTGTAGCAATTCGCAAAAAGTTATCGAATCATTACAGTCTAGGTTTATTATTATTAAAATTAAATCGTTGCAAAAACATCATCTACGAAAAATAATGCAAAAAATTATTGACTTTGAAAAGATATCAATTACATCTGATGCCGTAGATTTTATTCTAAATGTGTCTAACAATAATGCTAAAATTCTTATTAATTATATGGAAAAGTTTAGGTTGCTTAATATTCCAATTAATTTAGAACTTGCGTCCAGCGTCTGTACTAACATCAGTTTTTTTACATTTGAAGAATATACGTCTCTTCTTAAGAACGGAGATCTATCTGATGCTGTAAAACTGTTATACAGTATTTATGATAAAGGATACTCTGTTATGGATATTTTAGATAACTATTTCTTATTTATGAAGATAACCGAACTAATTTCAGAGACTCAAAAATATGATATAATTCCTCTCATTTGTAAATATATAACAGTGTTTCATAATATTCACGAAGACGAGATTGAATTAGCCTTATTTTCTAACAATTTATTTAGTATTCTTAAGACATAATTTATTTACTTATTTTATTATTATTTAAATTATTCTTAGTATAAATAATATATACATATTATAGATGTCATCGCAAATATTTAAAAATCCAATACCCAATCAATTACTTATCAAGTTATTAGATGATATTGCGATAAAAACAGAAAAATGTTATGTTGTAAACAATAATTCTTACAAAAAGGGAATGTTTAATGAGCTAATTGTTCAATTTATAGAAGAATGTAAACCGTATTATCATCTATCCAAGCGCAAATATTTAGATAGAAAACTTCATTATAATTCGTTTATAACAGTTATTCGACAAATATGTAATTTCAACAAGATTACATATACATCTCAAATCAAATACGATAAATCTAGCTATGATATAATTTATTATATTTACATACTTTTACACCCTTGAATATTTCGTAAACTTGTTGAATGGGACAACTTTAAGTTGTTTTCAATAGTGTAACATTCGTAACATTCTTAAATATGTCAAAATTTCTGAGCGTTTTGGCTTATAATCGTTGTATCCAGCGATTTCATAGTTTTGATCCATATTATGTTCTAAAAATTCATATGTAATTTCATCAACATTCGTTTGTGTAATATTATTGAAATTATATAAAATTATGTTTGAGTTGGATTTGCCAAGTACAAATGTAATAAAGTCATATAGGTCGCGTTCAAGAATGCATTGAAACGCATATGGTACATAACTGCTTAATCTTGTGTCATCTCGTCTTCCTCTAACAAAAAACTTTCCGGTTTCATAGCTCCAACCAATAAACAATCTAGAATCAATTGGACAATATAATATTTTACTATCGCATTCTTCGATACATAAAATAAGCTGGGTATTCGTTTGTAATTCCGAATCTGTGTAATTTGTGTCTGTCATCGTATTATATATTTAAAGCATATTACGTTTAAATTGTTTTAAATATAATATAATATATTTGTTAAGAATGCCTTTATTATTAAAATAATTTTCAATTCGTTAAAATTAAAAATTATATATACGTTTTCATTATATTATGAAAGACGGTAATTGTATTATGTCGACTACTTCTTGTATTATGTCAGATAATAATTATCTTTACATTGTAGGTGTTTTAGCATTTATTGCTGTAGTTTTCATCTTCTTTATTTATTTCAAAAGTAAGGATACTAATGTTAATACAAATGTTAATACACCCAATACAACTAATAAAGATTCCAATTATGAATGTGATGGAGATAAATGCTTTATTAAACATAATCAAACTAACAAATCCGAGGGATAATATATATATTAAAGAACTTCATAACTTGTGAAAGAAAAGATATAAAAGTTCTTTAAGTAGTTTTAATAATATATATTTTCTTTGTTAAATAAATTCCCAAAAGTATTTTAGGTTTTGGAAAATGGACATTTATAAATGTCCAAAATGAGAAACCTGGAAAGAGTTTTAAAAAAGCAAATTACGAAAAGTGATTTTAGACCATAATGCTCTAAAAATGAGAAATTGTTAGAAAAACATGTGATGCGAAAAAAATATATGTTTTTTTTAAAAAACAATTTAAATATTTATCTTTTGGTATATTAAGCAATAAATGTCAATTAAAAGTTGCGAAAAAGTTGCGCTAACATTTTGTTGCGACAAGTGTAACTACACTACGTCGCGTAAAAGCAGTTATGATAAACATATGGCCACACCAAAACATCAAAAATCAATAAAATCAATAGAAAGTTGCGAAAAAGTTGCGCCAACATTTTGCTGCGACTATTGTGCCAAATCGTATAAAGAACCTAGCGGATTATGGCGACATAAAAAGAAGTGTACAAAAATTCATGAACCATCATTTAATGATTTAAAATCACACGAAAAGCAACAAGAATTAATTGAATATTTATTAAAGGAAAATTCAGAGTTTAAGCAATTAATGATAGACCAAAATAAACAAATGTTAGAACTAGCTAAGAATGCTGCTGGACATCATAATACAAACACGAACATTAACAATACTAACAATAATAATAATTTTAATCTTCAGTTTTTCTTGAACGAAACATGTAAAGACGCAATGAATATTATGGAATTTGTTGATCAGTTGCAAGTGAGTGTTAAGGATTTAGAAGAAACAGGGAGATTAGGATACGCGGAAGGTATTTCCAAAATATTCATTAATGGTTTAAAACAAATAAACATATCAGATAGACCAATTCACTGTGCTGATTCTAAAAGAGAAATTGTTTATATTAAAGATAAGAATCAATGGACTAAAGAAGATTGTGATAAAAGTTTGCTAACACATGCGATTAAACATGTAGCACATAAAAACATGAAACAAATTAAAGAATGGACTAAAGTAAATCCAGAATATAATGATTCCTCATCTAAACAGAATGATCGGTATTTAAAGATTGTTAGTAATTCTATGAATGGACTAACAGAGGAAGAAGCTAACAAAAACTATAATAAAATTATTAAAAATATTACAAAGGAAACTGTTATTGAAAAATAATATATATTTTAAAAAAGGATTTAAAGGGTCTTTAAGTCCCTTTCAAAATTAATATATATATAATCTAATAAATATTTTCCAAAAAGTATTTTAGGTTTTGAAAAATGGACATTTTCACAAGTTTACGAAATGTCCAAAATGAGAAACCTGAATAAAGTTTCGAAAAAGACATTTCCGAAA
>TBL_comb47_HYPODRAFT_10008239_pt1 | contig 10708 bp, 19 predicted proteins | sample TroBogypolimnion_40_FD_10682 | JGI IMG/M metagenome (IMG submission 10682)
GAACCTTCAGCCTTGGGATTCAAAGTCCCCTGCGCTACCAATTGCGCCATTCCCCAATACCCTACCACGATACCAGTTTTCTGGTATCGAATCTTCAAGTTTTATACGTTTATTTATAACAAACTTACTTTTAAACTAACCCCGAATAAACTATAATAACAACGCTACTTATTATATGTTACCAACCAAGAATTAACTTTTTTGCTTTGCTATCAAAGTGCGTAAGCAGATCATCAATTTCAGCAACACGCTCTTGAAGAACACCGATAGTTGTACGGATATGACCAGTATCATGATCTTCAAGTTTTGCTTCTAGGCATGAAATTTCTTTCATCAAAGCGCCTCTGTGAATAACCAATTCCATTGCATAATCTATCATCATTTATCTCCTAGTTTCCGTAATATTCTTTGCCCGGATTGTCTGCTAGATAGCTTTCTGCAAAAGTTTGAGCTGTTTCTTCATCGTTACTCTCTGGGATATTTGCCTCTGGATACCACTGAAACATACTAGTGCCAGAATCAGTGATATTTTCAACACCGTATACAACAGAATATGAACCGTTTGGATGAACCTTGATGTCAATGCAACGCACAACTTTCTGCTTGGCAAAGGCTACCATCTCATAAACATCACGGGTCCACTCTTCACCTTCATGACGAAGAGTTTCTGTACGCACGAACTGCTTGTAGACACGGGGAACCCAATAGGTATACCCGATATCGTACTTAGTTGTAACGATCATCTTTAACTACCTCAATACAATCAAATGAGTAACCAGCTGCCTTCAGAAAGGTAGCGAACTGCTTAACCACAACATCGATAGGTGCATCAGTTCCATCAAAAACAATACTAATCAGGCTGTGATCAGGCTCATCTTCAAGAGCAACATTCTCATATTCACACTGCAAGGTGTAAGTTGTTTTGTACTTATCATCAGTCATTTGCTTCCACCATTACTACGAGTTCATCTTTATCAAACCAAATAGTTTCATCATAGAACGGGTGATCACAAGTCACCTCTTGTCCCTTGATGCTTAGCACTTTCATTCGACCACGATAGTTACCGTCGTGATCATTCTCGTCAATCAATTCTACTGTATCACCAATCTTCATCATAACAAAAACCTTTCAATTAACGGCAGACTGTTTCCCACAGCTTACGGCCAAAATCATCATAACCAACCATCTGACTCCAGCAGTCATGACGGCGATCATAATACATTGCCCCAAGAGCACCAGCTACCAAACCACCAGCTATCCAAGGCATAATGTTATGGGGACGACGAGGAGGGAGCGGAGCATAATGACGATGTTCCTGAGCAACAGCAGGAACGGTCATAGCCAGTAGTAATGTGATAATTAGAATCTTGCGCATTTGATACCTCATAGGCTTTCGATAAACGGACGACCGACTACTTCAACGCCATTCAGGCGCATACCATAAATTTCTTTCGAAAAAGAAAATGCTTCTTGCAATGTTTTGAAATAAGACTTTTTCGTGACGAGCAATCCATATATACCATTGCCCCTTTCAACATGTTTTACGTCATAACAAACTTTGAATTTTGCTTTGGCCATACGAATACTCCCCAATCATCAGTATATTATACTGGGTATTTAGAGAAAAGTAAAGAACTTTTTACCGTTCCTGTCGAATATAATCAGAAAAAGATAGCCAGTTGTTCCAGGCTTGCCAAAACAACTCATCATTATCTGGATACAGAGCCTCGAACATGCGCAAGGCTTCGTCTTCAGATGAAGCAAAACCGCAGCACTCTTCGGCATAATCTATGATGTCCATGTACTGCTCTTTCATTTTACCCATAATTTAAACTCCTTGCGAGAGTAAGAACCTTTACCTTTGCGAGGTTTCACGATGCGTAGCTGAAACTTAGCATCACGAAGCTCGTATGCAAATGGATTACGCTTTGATACGCTTGAGCTTGCCGACGAGTTCCCAGTCATAGGTTTTCTCCTTGGTGCGTTTATCAACCACGAAGTCCATCTTGTGGCCAGTGGCTTCCTCAAGGTAGGCTACAGCAGCCTCCATATCAGAAAAGGTCTTCTGACCGATGGTGTTATTTATCTTGGGTTTTGCAACGTACAACATTATGCATTCTCCAGAAGCTTGGTGAGTTCGACGATACGCTGCACACGCTTGACGTACTCTTGTGCAACAAAGGCAGAAACAGAAGCACGGACGCAGATATCTTCGCCGTCGGTGCTATTGAAGAAAGTTAGCTGGAACCCACTGGTGCTAAAAGAGTTGGTCTTGTGACCATAAGTGTACGCCATGCTAACCATGAACGACTTCAGATCTTCCCAGGTATCATAATTCTGGGGAGCCGAAGGATTCATCGCGAACACAGCCTTGGCTGTCATATCAAAGTCATAATCGTCGATTTTCATCACATTCTCCTCAATTCCAACCTATCACTTATTCTAGCTTATTTCGGGGAATAAGTAAAGGAATATTCTCCGAAATATTCGTTTTAATTTTCGAAACGTTTGACGGTACGAACCAGATATTCAGCCGCCTGACGGTCAACAAGAGCGGTAGCCAAAAGAGAATCTCGGGAAACTTGAACTCGGCGAGAGATTTCTTCTAAGACGCAGATTAGAGTGAAACCATCAACCGTAGGGTGACGAGAGAGGAACTGGGGGACGAGGGTAGGATTGAAGCGGGTCATAGGGCACTCCTTTCGAGGTCTATTATTCATTCTACCGTAGAAACTCATATTTGTCAAGGAATATGTTTCGAAAAGATCGTTACATTTTCTGAAACGTTAAGACTTGACCCTAGCAATAATACTGGAGTAGGCGATCATATTGTCTAGCTTCTGTTTACCGGACCAAAGGAAATGCATGACGCCTCGAAACCCAATTCCACCTCTAATGTGGTTTTCTGGTGGACATGCACTGGCGAAATGTACGTAACGAGTCAGGCCAGTATCACATCCATATGAAGTCATAACATAATTCACAACAGGCTGATCACCAAACTCTTTAATGTATGCTTGATCGGTCATTCCTATTCTGAGGACAATCAAATTGCACACATCCACCAATTTGGTGAAATCGTTCGAACCTATCATACCAGAATTAATCAAAGGCAAACGACAGTGATCATATCTAGCATCTTCAGGTACGATATTCAAACCAAACCAATCACAATTGTATGGTTGTTCTTTACGCATCTCGCCAATAGTTTTTTGCATCTGAGGATATATCGCTGATTCAGATGAAAAACAAATTTTCTTTGAATTTGCAATTGTACAGAGAACAGGCACAATATCTTCATCATAGATAATATCAGTATCTACGTAAAGATAAACATCATAATCTGTAGGAAGATATTTCGCACACTCGTATCGAATAGAAAGATTCGGTGCATTAGGAAACGATAGGATTTGTGTTCTCAACCAAATTTCTTGGGGAACATACTTCAATGTTTCATCTCTATCTCGATCAGTAAAGATACAGAGATGTCCTTTAAAATTTCCATAATTGATTAATGAATCTAAACTCGTACGGAGAATATTAAAGTAATCATCATCTCCGTACACACATGTCCACATTAACGAAAGCATATTAATTCTCCATTATCATTATCTCATTAACTATTATACTGTAAATAATGATAAAAGTAAAGAACTAAATTTTAGTTTCTGGCGGCAGAATAATTTCCTTGCCCCAATCAGTAACATTCCATGCACGCTCGTGAATCCAATAAAGAATTGAATTGACAACGAGAGCAAATGAAACTACGCCAAGGCCAACCCATGGATTTCCAGAAGCTAACCATCCACCGATAAAATTTGTAATCGTAACAAGAATGCGCCAGGAAACTACCTTACCGATGCTACGGCGTTGCTGCTCGGTCCATTTAGTAGAAAAAATATTAAACATATAAATCTCCATCATTTTAATATTAAAAGTGTTTATATCTTGCATTTATTTATGTATATAAATACCAAGTCTATTTTTTATGTGAGGAATTTTTGTGTTAGAAGACATTTCCAACGATCCGAATAAAATTGTCAAAGAAAATTATCGCGATTTGGCGTTGATTGATTTTAGTAGTGGATATCCATTACCATACACGTATGAAGATTTAAATACTACGATCAATAAAATAACTTCTGGTTTTATAAAGAAACGATTTAATTTAGAAACTAGAATAGCTATCATTGCAGTTAATTCTTTTGAATACATAGTTACATATTTTGCCATTAGAAGAGCAGGATTAGTTCCAGTATTAATAAATTATAAATTATCAAAACAACAAATTTATGATATTATCGAACATAGTGATACTGAGTTTGTTTTTTATGACGATCAATTTATTGATAAAATTCCTCTTTCGGTGCCGTTTTTATCTTTATCCAATTTAAATTCCATGTCATCATGTGAACCATACATGATGACTGATGATCAAACACGTCCTGCTTTTTTCCTTTATACTTCTGGTTCGACAGGAACGCCTAAAGGAGTTGTTGTTTCCACTAAAAGTAGAAGATGGATAATAGATAAACAGGTTAAAAAATATAAAGGAATGAAAATTCTTCTATCTGCTCCTATGTATCATATGAATGGTCTTTCTAATATTGAAAGACATATATTAAGCCAAACAGTTATCGTATTATTACCATATTTTGATGCAGAAAAATACATTAAAATCATCAACGAATATCAGATAGATTTTATAGTAGCTGTTCCTCCTATGATATCGATGATATTCAATCATAAAAAATTCAAACATGATACATATTTTAACTCTGTTAAAGAAGTGGTGTTAACATCAGCGCCAACAAGTCGTAAATTATTTAAACAAGCAAGAAATCGATTTCCAAAAGCTAAAATAAAATTAAGATATGGTTTGACCGAAGTTGGACCTGGTTTGTTTGGTAAACCACCAAGAGATTCAGGATTGAAAGAACCGCCTATGAGTGTTGGTTATCCAAGAAAATATATTCAGTATAAAATGATTGATGAAGTATTGTATATTAAAAGCGATTCTATGTTAACAAATTATCATAAAAATCCAAATCTTTCATCTAATTCATTAACTGAAGATGGTTTTTTCAATACCAAAGATAAATTCCGCATCGATGAAAATGGTTTCTATTTTTTTGTTGGAAGAGCTGATGATATGTTCGTTAGTGGTGGAGAAAATATATTTCCAAGCGAAGTTGAAGAAATTATTGAGAAATGTCCAGGAGTTGCATCGGCTGCAGTGATAGGATTACCAGACGAAATAAAAGGTGTCAAACCTTATGCTTTTGTTGTAAAGAAAAAAAACAATGTTATTACAGAAAGAGAAATTCAAGAATTTGTTATGAACAATGCACCTGCATACCAGTACCCTAGAAGAGTTTGGTTTTTAGATCAAATGCCACTAACAGGAACTAATAAAATAGATAAACTAGAATTACAAAAACTAGCTAATTATAACATAGGAGTATAATATGTCTTTTGAAAGAATTGAAACATTAAACGATAAAGTTGTGGTTATTACTGGCTACATGGGTGGAATGGGTAAAGCTATCGGCAAACGATTGGCAGTTAGAGGGGCAACAATTGTTGGTATTATTAGAAGAGATCTAAGCAACGCCCAAACTGAACTCGACACGCTTGGGAAAAATAATTTAGCTATCAATGCTTCTATTGATGATAGTCTAGCATTAAATACTGCTCGCGATATTGTAAGAGAACAATATGGAAAGTGTGATATTTTAATCAACACTGCCAGTATCAGTAAAACTATCAAACATCAAAATTTAAACGATTTATCTGATGATTTTTTCGATGAAATTATGAGAGTGAATGTCCGTGGTACATATGCAACGATTAGAGCATTTGCTCCTCTGCTTATTGAAAGCGCTGATGGTTTGATTGTTAATATTACATCTACCGCTGGCGTGCGCACGGGAGGAAGCAATATTGCTTATGCTGCTTCTAAAGCTGCAACTGATTCTATGACAAGAAATTTAGCAAAGTCTTTGGCTCCAAAGGTAAGAGTAATATCAGTTGCTCCTGGAGCAGTCGATACAAACTTCCTTGAAAATCGTTCAGCTGAATTTTTCAACAAGTATGCTAAACTTACACCTCTCAACAGAATTGGTATGGTTGATGACGTAGCTTCAACTATTGAAGCTTGTGCAACTTCGATGAGGTTTATGACGGGTAACTGTATTGTTATTGATGGAGGTAAAAGTCTATGATCAAGCAGAAAACAGTCATAACGTGCGCTGTTACAGGAGGAGTAACAAAACCAGAACAAACTCCTTACCTTCCTATAACACCTGAACAAATTGCAACTTCTGCAATTGAAGCTGCTGCTGCAGGAGCTTCAATCGTTCATATTCATGTGAGAGAAATTGATACTGGCGCTCCTAGTATGAAACTTGAGTTATATCAAGAAACAGTTGATCGAATCAAAGCTGTTAGACCAGATCTTCTTATTAATTTAACAACAGGAGCAGGAGCTTCAGGACCAGCTAAAAATATATTTGGCGATAAATCGTTTTTGAAGAATGCAGAAAAACGTGTTAAGCATATTCTTGCTATTAAACCAAATATTTGTTCTCTTGATTTAAACACTATGAACCGTGGACCTGCAGGTATAACTATCAACACTTTGAATACTGCTAGGGAAATGGTTGCTGCTGTCAGAGAAGTAGGTTGTAAGCCTGAGTTAGAAATTTTCGATTCAGGAGATTATCATATTGGTCGGCAGCTAATTAATGAAGGATTAATTGAAGACCCTCCACTTTGGCAGTTCGCAATGGGAATTAAATGGGGATGGGAAGCTAGTCCTGAAGCTTTAGATTATGCTCGTAGGTTATTGCCACATGGTAGTGTGTTTAGTGCATTCGGAATTGGTGCTATGGAAATGCCAATTGTAGCGCAAAGTGTTTTGTATGGTGGGCACGTGAGAATTGGCCTTGAAGATAATATCTATCTATCAAAAGGCGTACTAGCGAAATCAAATGCAGAGCTAGTAGCGAAAGCTGTTAGGATTATTACTGAATTAGGTGGATCAGTAGCCACAACATCAGAAGCTAGAGAGATATTCTCTCTGAAATGAAAAAGGGCGGAGTTTCCTCCGCCCGATTCTTATTAAGCAGCCTGTAGCTTGCTTACGAGACCTGGAGTAAAGAAGTCAGCATACATGTCATACACCTTTGAAGTGATTGACTTGAACTTGCTTGCTTCAGTATCAGACATCTTAACAACCTTAACACCAGTAGCTTCGCACTGAGCAAGAATGTTTGGAATGTCAGCAACAGACTCACGACGCTCCTTACGAGCAGCGTTGAATGCAGCATCAGCAAAGATTTCCTGAGTAGCAGCATCGAACTGCTTGAAGAAATCCTGGTTAACAATGATTGAAGTCAAGAACAAGCTATGAGCTGTATCATTAACAACTTCGAAGCTCTTATTCTGTTCTAGTGGGAACACACGAACGTATGTTGATTCACCAGCAGCAATAACACCAGCGTCAGCAGCAGAGTTCATTTCTTCAAGTTCAATGTCTGCACGAGGAGTTGCACCAAGAAGCTTGAAAGTGTCTACAGCTACTGGAGAACGGCTAGTACGAACTACCTTACCTTCCCAAGCAGAAACAGTATCAGCTGCGAAGTTTGCAGGAACGATACGATAACCACCAGAGTAAGTGAAGCTCATTGCCTTGATGTTTGAGTTCTTAGAAACACCAGCAAGAAGATCAGTACCAATGCTACCTTCTAGAACACGATCAGCATGTGCATGATCCTTGAATAGGAATGGTAGGTCAAGGGCATGAAGGTCCTTGTTGTAGTCTGCAAGCCAAGTAGTGTAGATATGGCTCATTTCGATAGCGCCAGTATCGATAAGGTTCATAAGGTCGTTCTTAGTTACTTTCTTGCCACCATTATACTTGGTAGCATAATCAGTAAGAGAAAGAACTTCGATATTGAACTTACCGTTAGTCTTTTCGTTTACTTCTTTAGAAAAAGCGTCAGCAACCTTGAGGAAAAGATCTACTGGTTCATGGGCAATAACCCAGCGAATATTAGTTGTCATTAAAAAACTCCATGTTGATTTAACGTTAAATGATACAGGTCATGACCCCTGTCGAATCTATTTAGTCATTTAACCAATCTAATTTATAATTAAAAAGGCTTTCTTCGAAAAAATTTGTTATTTCTGGGCTATAATGATACACACCAGTATATGGTACGTTCTCAATGCTATGAAATATTTCAATACACAAATATTCGTATTTGTCATTCATACCGATAATGCTACCGCTGAAACGTTTTACCGTATCATTTTTTCCTTCATGATTGAAGTTTAAATTACCTAATGATTCTAATTTAGTTTTAAACTTAAAATACCAATCGTTCTTATCAAAATCATAGATGTATTTTCTCTGAGCATACTTGTACGTAGCATGTGTGTTCTGAATTTTCATTCCATTGTTATTATTAGCCATGCTCCAATATTGGTACCCAGGAGAGTTAAACCAATTAACAGTGTTGTCGATGCATTGTTTAGCTGGCATAGTGATATTATAATAGATAGCACTACGAATAGAACAATTCAAATATTTCACATTGAATATCAACCACCAGAAAAAATCATGAAGACTATTGACTGGCATTTTTGATGTTAAAATATTGTGATGATATTTCTCATACAACAATTTACCAAACTCTAATCCTTTATCTGTATCATCGTAAGAAAAATAGCGTATCAAAATATCTTTATATTTACTGTAATGAACATTACCATCCGATATCTTATATTTTAATTTCATTAAATTATTTTGAACTGCTGGATGCTGTAGGCTAACGTAGTAGTCGTAATTATAATACAACTGCAAACCAATAGCAGTACCAAAAATACAGTCGCCTTCATCAGAAATGATAGGTGTGTATCCCATGTTAATATAGTCGTCATAAAGATATCTGTTTGAATCTAAAGTTTTAAACTTACCATGAATATGATTGCGCCAAAAATTAGGATTTTCGATCCTACTATGAACTGATGCACATATGACAACAGATTCTAATTCTTTAGGAGTTAAATTTTTCATTAAAGCGACAGCTACGCAAGTGCTATCCATACCACCAGAATACATTACGCCATATTTTTTACCTTGTTGGATACCAAGCTTTATTGTTAAAGCTTGTTCGTCAGTTACCTCTTCATACGTTTTTTTAAAGTTTGGATCATATGGTAACATTTTAAATTGATCAGGTATTTGCTGAGACCAAGGAGCGCTCCATTCTCCTTCATTTCTTGTGATAAAACGATTAATGCCTAGCCTCTTAGCAATATCAATATAGAATTGACTTGCTTTACCTACCTTTGGATAGATTTTTTCCCAGAAAGGATGTTTTGGCGAGACGTTAGAAAAATATAAAAGATGATCCATAATTTATAATCCAATAGTTTAAAAAGGAAGAGGTTCTTCAACAATTTTATAAAACGAACTTACGACATGTTGTGATATTAATTTTTTATCTATATTTTGTAAAACCAAAGAGTTGATACTATTTCTAGCTTCTTCGATTGAATTAGAAAAATATAAGATAGGATAAAAATCACTAAAGAAACCTTTTTCGGCATTTGTTTTATCATGATATGTAGAAATATTTTCTATCCAACTATTTGGAAAATATGTATTGGGTATGGTGGTATTGTCTGACCATGCGCGAGCATTGTATATCTCAATACCATAAATAATTTTGTTTACATATTCTGCATATTTTTTTAATGTTTGAAGATATTCTATTCCTTCGAAATCTTTAAAATCTTCAGGCAATCCAACCTTAATTAAATTTCTAAAATGTAATTTTTTTAAAGTAGGTGTTTGATTTTGTAACAACTCAGAAACGTTTCTTCGTTTCATTTCTGTCTTATTAAAAATACTGTAATTTATACAGTTATTATTGGTCATACCAATTTTATTTTCAGGTAAAATATAAACAGCTGTTGCTATTTTTGATGATAATGTTTGAGCTGTTTTAAAAGTAATCCAAATATCATAACAATCAATCAAAATCCAACGATCAATTTGCTGACAGTAAATACCATTTACTTTTCTAGTATCACCACTAAAATAATACTTATCTAGTTCACTATTTTTATTTCTTTCCATAATATAATCTCACTTTAATATGAACAGAATTATTTAGGCAATAAAAAAGGGAGCTTCGGCTCCCTTTGAATTGGCACCAGTGGTAGGAATCGAACCCACGCTAAAAGTTTTGGAGACCCTTGTACTACCATTATACGACACTGATACTTTCTTATTTATATGGCGGAAGGTGTGAGATTCGAACTCACGGAGGATTCTACCCCTCGCACATTTAGCAAACGTGTGCCTTAAGCCTCTCGGCCAACCTTCCGTTAAACTTTCTTTTTCGAACCACGACCATGAGAAAATCCAGAAGCCTTCCAGCCACCGCTAGATGCTTTGGTATAGGTAGTAGTAGATCCACACTTGTTCTTAACAACCTTAGCAGTTTTCGTTTTAACAATTGTTTTGGCCATTACTTTCTCCTACTGAATAATCGATCGTATATTTATGGTGCTTTGGGATGGAATTGAACCACCGACACCAAGATCTTCAATCTCGTGCTCTACCAACTGAGCTACCAAAGCTTTGGTGCCGAAGGTCAGTTTTGAACTGACTTTGGAGACCTTATGAGGATC
>TBL_comb47_HYPODRAFT_10008243_pt1 | contig 10700 bp, 7 predicted proteins | sample TroBogypolimnion_40_FD_10682 | JGI IMG/M metagenome (IMG submission 10682)
CTGTGATCCAAGGCACGACACGGACCATGGACCTTCCGATCCATTGAGGTGGGGCGGCGGCCGAAGCAGAGCTCGGCCTGTCCTGGAGGATCCCGGCTGGACAGCAGCGGCATCAGGGGCCCGGAAGGGTCGGCACCCGCCCTCGGGCATGACACCAGCCCCGGGGAAGCGAGGCTCCGCATTGCACTCAGACCCTATTCCGCCTCGACAGGTGAAGGCTGTACATCGAACCCCCTCCGGGGAGATCCCGGGACGCATAAGCCGTTCGCATTAATCCAGGCAACCACCTGCTGGACAAAGGCTTGTCCCGCGCCCAGCATGGAGCCATGCGCGCCCCCACAACGATCCTCCTGGTGGATGACGAGCCGGGCATCCGGCGGTCCCTGGGCGAAGCCCTGAAGGACGAGGGCTACCAGGTGGTGAAGGCCGAGCGAGGGGAGCAGGCCATCGACCTGCTCCACAACCCGGACGGGGAAGGGCTCCAGCTCATGCTCCTGGACGTCTGGCTCCCGGGCCAGGACGGCCTCGAGACCCTGAAGCAGGCGAAACAGATCCGGCCCCAGCTGCCGGTGGTGATGATCTCGGGGCATGCCAGCATCGACACGGCCATGCAGGCCACCAAGCTCGGGGCCTTCGACTTTCTCGAGAAGCCCATCGACCTGGACCGGCTGCTCCTGGTGGTGGGCAATGCCCTGCGCCAGTCCAGGCTGGAACAGGAGAACCAGCGCCTCCTCGCCGAGGTGGAGGGGGGCCGCTTCTTCCTGGCGGACAGCCCCGCCATGAAGCGGCTCATGGCCGACGTGGCCCTGGTGGCGCCCACGGAGGGCCGCGTGCTCCTCACCGGCGAGAATGGCAGCGGCAAGGAGGAGGTGGCCCGCCTCATCCATGCGCAGAGTTCCCGCAGGGAGGCCCCCTTCGTCGAAGTGAACTGCGCCGCAATCCCCGAGGAGCTCATCGAGAGCGAGCTGTTCGGCCACCAGAAGGGGGCCTTCACCGGTGCCGTGCGGGACCAGAAGGGCAAGTTCCGCGAGGCGGACGGTGGCACCCTCTTCCTCGATGAAGTGGGCGACATGTCGCTCAAGACCCAGGCCAAGGTGCTGCGCGCCCTCCAGGAGGGCCGTGTGGAGCCCGTGGGCGGGGGCGGCACCGTGGGGGTGGACGTGCGCGTCATCACGGCCACCAACAAGGACCTGCCCGGCGAGATCACCCGGGGGCGCTTCCGCGAAGACCTCTACTTCCGCCTTGCGGTGGTCCCCCTGCGAGTCCCGCCCCTGCGGGAGCGCCCTGAGGACATCCTGCCCCTGGCCGAGGCCTTCATCACGCGCATCGCCCAGCAGTACGGCCGCCCGCCCAGACACCTGGGCCCGGAGGCCAAGGACACCCTGCTGCGCCACGACTGGCCGGGCAATGTGCGCGAGCTGAAGAACCTCATGGAACGCGCCGTGATCCTGGGTCGCGGGCACGAGATCGGCCCCCGGGACCTGGGTCCCCTGGCCACGCGCCACCTCGCCGAGCAGGATCCCTTCTCCTTCCCTGAATTCGCCAGCCTCAAGGACGCCAAGGACTGGTTCGAGGCCCAGTACCTCCAGCGCGAGCTGCGCGTCCAGAACGGCAACATGACCCGTGTCGCCGAGCGCGTGGGAATGGACCGCTCCAACCTCTACAAGCGCCTCAAGACCCTGGGCATCGAGCCCAGGGAGAGCTAGTTTATGAGCGACAAGAAGTGGTTCAAGATTGGCGAAGCCGCGGCCCTCATAGGCGTCAACCCCAAGGACCTGCGCTACTGGGAGGATGTCATTCCCGACATCAAGCCCCGGCGCAGCAAGGGCAACCTCCGCTACTACCATGTGGACGAACTGCCGCGCCTGAAGCGCATCAAGGGCTGGCTGGCCGAAGGCCTCACCGTGGCCGACTGTGCCGAGCTCCTGGCCCACGGCCATCTGGTCCAGCGCCTTGACCTGGGCCTCGAGGCCGAGGAACTGCCGGCCCCGCCGGTCCAGAAACCCAAGTCCCCCTTCCCCAGACTCCTTCGCACCAGCTCCGACCTGCAACCCATCCTGAAGTCCGTGCGAGCCCTGTTCGAACGCCTGTCCACGCCACCGAAGCCTTGACCTGAGTGCCAGGCCGTTCTACAGTCAAAGGTTCACGGCGCGTGGCGCAGCCTGGTAGCGCACTACCTTGGGGTGGTAGGGGTCGGAGGTTCGAATCCTCTCGCGCCGACCAAAAACACCTAGAAGGGCCAAGACCTAAGGGTCTTGGCCTTTTGCTTCTCAACCTCCTGCACTGAACCGTGCTCCACCCTTGTTTGGGGCCCTGCCCTGGCTCGCGCGACACGACCTCGCGTTGACCCAGGGCATCCCGTCTGGGCCGCAGGCAGGACGGCGTCCCAAGTGACACCATCCTCCATCCATCCCAACGGTTTTCGGTTCGCCTGCGATCAGACCTCCAGGATCGCCTTGAGCGCCTCGGCAGTGCTGTCCCGGCGCTGTTTATCGACCTCCTTGAAATCCACCTCCACGTGTTTCTCGTCCGGTGTGATCTTGAAGAGCGGCTGACCCTTCTGCACGATGGCGCCGTCGGCACCCGTGATCAGGATCTTGTCGATGGTTCCGGAGAAGGGCGCCCTGACCGTGTTGAACATCTTCATGACCTCGATGACGTAGAGCGACTGCCCCTTGTCAAAGTGCATGCCTTCGGTCACGAAACGCGGGTGGCCCGGCGCCTCCTGCCCGTAGTACATGCCGCCGCTGACCGCCACGATTTCGTCGGCCTTGGTGGCCGGCGGCGGGACCAGGATCTTCTTCATGCGGGCCTGGAGGTCCGGATCGGAGAGCTCGGCAGGGATGGTGACCTCAAGATCCGCCTCGACCCGGAAATCGAAGAATCGTGCCCTGTCCGCCACCACGAAGAGCAGGCCGAGCAGCTCATTGCCGGCCTCGAAGCCCAGGTGTGCGGAACGGATGCGCGCCCAGGCCTCGGCATCGTAGCCGCCCTGCGGGGCCTCCAGCGCCAGGATGTCGTCGAGCTTGTAGTACTCCTCCTTCTTCAGGCCGAAGACCCGGCGCAGTTCTACGTAGAAGCGGATGGAGCGGCTCAGCAACTCGTGGTCATGCTGCCAGATCACCTCGGCGGCCGGCCGCTGGGGGTCGTAGGCCATGTTCAGGTAGTCGTAGGTATCGCTGAGTACCCCGAGCGGATTGCGGAGCCACGACAGCCGGCCGTTCTCGATGCGGACGCTCTTGCGGTGCACCGAGAGCCAGCCCGACAGGAGGTGTGGGTCCTCCAGCAGCCGGTCCAGCGGGCGGGTCAGGAGGGTCCCCTTGCGGTCGAGAACCTCCGAGATGGCCTTGGCGAACCCCGGATCGTCCGGAGCCTGGGCCGCCGCCAGCTTGGCGTAGTGCTTCCTCATCCCCAGGAAGGCGACCGCGGTGTCGATCCGGGAGGCCTCCTCCTTGAGCCGGCCCATCAGCGTCAGGTAGGGCACCACGAAGCGGGTGGTCGGCTTGGCCATGACGTTCTGGCCGAGGAACCAGTTGACCAGGCCGTAGTGGAACTCGAGGTTGGTGGCGACCTGCTGTCCCCGGATGCTGGTCTCCCGCAGCACCTTGGAGAGGTGAAGGTAGCTGTCCAGGCGGTTGTCGCCCTTGGTCAGCAGCAGCGCGATGTTGGAGTCATAGGCGCCCGCCACCCGGTACCGCATGAACATGCCGGTGTCGGGGTTGACCAGGCTGATGCCCTGGTCGTCGCGGATCTCGCCTTCGATGGGTTTGGACCAGAAGCGGATGATGCCGCCGGCGTGGGGCGAAAGGGAGGCGTCGGTGGCGTTGAGCCGGGCCTCGGCTGCCGCCCCGAAGCGCGGGATGCGCTCCGGCTTAGGTAGGCGCTTCTTGTGGCGCGCCAGCAGGGCCATGACCTCGACCAGGGACTCGACCACGAAGCAGTCCTCCGGGTCCCGGGGGTTGGTGAACTTGAGGCTGTAGCAGAGCTCCGACACCCGGTGCTCCACCTGGATGCGGGTGTTGACCTCCATGAAGTAGTAGCGGTCGCGGTCGACAATGCACTCGAAGGTGGACGCCGAGTCGAGGCCGACGGCCACGCCAAAGCGTGCCGCGTCCTCCTCCATCCGCTTCAGGATGTCGAGGTCCGTGGCCAGGGCCGTGGCCTCCTCGGTCCTGCCGCCGGCCGTGGCGGCCTCGATGGCCGCGGCCAGTCCCTCCTGTGTCACCGAGATCTCGAGGAGCTTCTGCTCGTGCATCTGCAGCGAGCAGTCGCGGCCGCCGAGGGTGACACACCACTCGCCGTTCCCGACCAGCTGGATCTCGTTGTGGCGGGTCTGCTCGATGTTGAGCTCGATGAGGACGTTCTTGTTGTCGCCCACACCGGTGGTCTTGACTTCGTTCAGGACCTCGCGGGTCATGGCCGGCGCCTCGGCAGCCGCGGCCCTGATGGCCTTGTCGTCGGCCTGGGCCAGGGTCAGCAGCGAGGCCCCCAGAATGCGCTGGCCCTTGCCGCCACCCCCGCCGATGGCCTTGAGGCGCACCCGGCTGCGCGGGTGCTCCTTGAACATGGACAGGACCTCCTTCTCGACCTGCGCACCCAGCTCATCGAGGGTGTAGATGTCCTGGCCCGCCGCATAGCCGGCTGCCAGGATGGCGTCGGCCAGGTCCTCGAGCGGTAGAGCCTCGTTGGCGACCACGTCCGGAGCCACGGCCAGCTTGCGGGCCTCGATCACCGCCAGCAGCTGCTTGCGGCTGGGGAACTTGGACACCAGGGTCCGGGCGGTGACGTTGTTGATGCCCGGCGTGACGCTGACCTTCACCTCCAGGGCGGTGCGCTTGGCCTCGTCTTTCTTGCCGGCCCGCGCCTGGGTCCCCGAGTTCGGGCCGATGAACTTGAGCCCGGCCTTCTCGACGGTGGCCACGAACTCCTCGTCCTCGGCCATGAAGCCGTAGCCGGCGAAAACCGAGTCGTAGCCGTTGTCCTGGGCGATCTCGACGATCTGGTTCATCCGCTCGACGCGCTCCTCCTTCGAGGCGCCGGTGTAGTCCGGCACGCGGTGGACCCGCCTGGTGTCGGTGAGCTGGCGCAGCTCCGGGGCCAGCGCATTGGTGTAGACGATGGAGTCCTTCTCGGAGAGCAGGATCCCGTAGTGGGTGATCCCCATCTCCTCGAAGACATCCATGGCCTCCTTGCGGATGGGGCCTCGACAGACGATGAGCGGCTTGAGGTCGGTGCAGGCGAAGGAGCGCACCCACTCCGAACTCGAGTTGGCGAGCTTGCGGTCGCGGTGGATGAGCGGGTTGTGGCGGTAGAGGTCGTTCTGGGCCATGTTGCGTGGTCTCCTGGACCTAGTGGAACTCGCGCTGCGGTCCCGTCATGGGCGACGGCCGGTAGTGCCGCATCAGGAAGTTCATGTTTTCGGCGAGGGCCTGGCGGAGGTCGGTCGGCATGACGATCGAGGAGATCGAGCCGAGGGCCAGGCCCTCCTTGGGGTTCATGAGCTCCCGCTCGTAGCGGGTGTTGAGCAGGGCCTCCTGGGCCTTGACCCAATCGGCGGCTTCCTTCTCGGCGTCCTTCTTGGCCTGTTCGCCCTCCATGCCGGCGGAGGTGCGGTCGGCCGTGCCCTTCTTGATCATGTCGATCATCGAGCTGCGGATCTTTTTCAGCGCCTCCTTGTAGACGAACTCCTTGCCGGCCGGCCCCATCACCGCCAGGCGGGTGGTGGGGAGGGCCAGCACCAGGTCGGCACCGGTCGGGTAGTTGTTGTAGGAGGCGTAGGCGCCGCCGAAGGCGTTGCGCAGGATGAGGAGGATGCGCGGCGTCCGCACATCGACGATGGCATCCAGCATGGACCGGCCCGCCTGGACGATGCCGCGAGCCTCCTGCTCCTTGCCCGGGAGGAAGCCGGTGGTGTCCTCCATGAAGATGATGGGGATGTTGTAGATGTTGCAGAAGCGCACGAACCTGGCGATCTTCAGGGCGCTGTCGCAGTCGATCTGGCCGGAGCCGACCGCCGAGTTGTTGGCCACGAAGCCGACCACGTGGCCGCCGAGGCGGCCGAAGGCGGTGACCGCCTCGCGGGCGCGCTCCGGCTGGATCTCGAAGTAGTCGCCGTAGTCGCAGACCTGCTGGATGACGATCGACACGTCGAAGGGCGTGTTGAAGCCCGTCGGCGAGTTGAAGGCCCGCTTGAAGAGGGTGTTGATCTCCCAGGTCTTGCGGTCGATGGGATCGCTGGTGGGCTGGAATGGCGCGCTGACCCCGCTGTTGTCCGGAATGTAGGCCAGCAGCCGGACCACCTGGCGGAGCGCCGCCAACTCGTCGGCCACGGTCAGGTCCGCCACGCCCGAGGCGCCGTGCACCTTGGGCCCGCCGAGGTCCTCGGGGCTGATGTCCTCGCCGAGCACCGACTTCACCACGCCCGGCCCGGTCAGGCCGAAGAAGGTGTCGGCCGGCTGGATCACGAAGCTGCCCTGCCGCGGCAGGTAGGAGCCGCCGCCGGCATTGAAGCCAAACATGCACATGATCGAAGGCACCACGCCGCTGATGTTGCGCAGCGCCGTGAAGGCCTCGGCGTAGCCGTCCAGGCCCCCGACGCCGGCCGGCACGTAGGCGCCGGCCGAGTCGTTCAGGCCGATGAGGGGGATGCGCTTCTCGCCTGCCAGGCGGAAGAGCCGGGCCAGCTTGTTGCCGTTGGTGGCGTCGATCGAGCCGGCGCGCACCGTGAAGTCGTGGCCATAGACCGCCACGTCGCGGCCACCGATCTCGAGCACCGCCGCCGTGACCAGCGAGGCGCCGTCCAGGTTCTTGCCCCAGTTCTGGTAGAGCACATTGGGCGGCTTTTCCGAGAGTATCTTGAGCCGCTCCCACACCGTCATGCGCTTCTTGTAGTGCTGCTTCTCGATCTGGTCGATGGCGACCGATCGGACGGGGCGCTGGATGAGGTCGTGTCCCTCCTTCATCGCTTCTTCATAGGCGCCGGTGGCCCGCGAGATCTCGCCCGGGATGTTGAACTCCACCTTTTCGGGGGGATCGAGGGGATTGGTCAGGGTGGGTTTGATGGCCTTGGTCGTCATCGGCTCTTTCCTCAAATTCGCTCTTGCAGCATTCAACCTGGGCATAAGGAGGTCAGTAGTTGCCCCGCGACCTCGATAGGAGTTGTTCAGAGACCATCAATCGGGCGTCCATAGACGCCTTGAACCTCCGCATAGCCAGTCAAAGGGAATAGTGGAAATAGGTTAACTGATTTCGAAATTTTCATTTAGAACTAATTTTATGAAATCGGTCAGGCTGTTTTTTCATCTCGACCGGGACAAACTTTTGGATTTAATTAGAGCATTTAGTTGATTTAAGGATGGCCTCATCTCCCCCGAGGAATGACGAGTGTGCAGAGAGCAGGGGTCTGGTCTTCCAGGGCTACCGGGAGTGGTCTCTGGCCTGCCGCGCGGTGGCGCCGGCGAATGCGGAGAACGATCCGACCGAACCCAACCCGAGGCTCAGCCCGGCAGGTGCCGGCGCGGCAGGCGAGGTCCGGTCGACGGATTCCAGCGTCCCGCGGCCATCTGGCAAAAAAAGAAGGGGCCGACGGCCCCTTCTTCTCCGTGAATTCGGAGGACTACTTCTTCTTGGCGGCCTTCTTGGGAGCGGCCTTCTTGGCGGCCTTGGCGGCCTTCGACGCCTTGAAGCTCATGGACTTGGAGGCGGCGATCTTGATGGGGGCGCCGGTCTGGGGATTGCGGCCCGTGCGGGCCTTGCGGGTCTTCTGGCTGAAGGTGCCGAAGCCGACCAGCGTGACCTTGCCACCCTTGCCGACATGGCCGGCAATGGATTCAAGGAGACAGCCGATGGCGGCAGCGGCGGCGGCCTTGGTGATGTCGGCAGTCTTGGCGACGGCTTCGACGAGTTCAGCCTTGGTGAGGTTCTCGGCCATGTGGTTGGCCTCCTGTATGAAAGCGCCAACGGGCGCTGAGTGATGTGCCGCTTGGATCTTGCCTCAAATTCGAAACAGATCAAGCAAAGATAATCGTCAATTTTTTTTCGGACCCACCAACCGCTCTTCCAGAACCTGTGCGGCCTCGGCGATCCCGACCCCGAGGACCCGCGAGGCCTGCTCCAGGGTCCAGCCCGCCTCCAGGGCCCCGGAGATGAAGCCCCGGCGGGCATTTAGGAGTCCCGCCGGGGTGTGCCCGTCCCCCTGCCCATCCTCGGCCAGCAGGGCCTTGAAGAGCAGCCGCTCCAGGACTGGGCCCGGTTCTGGAAGGGCCGCATTGGGCTCCCGGGCCAAGGCCAGGGACCGGACGAGGCCCCCTTCCTGGACGATCAGGCCCCGCCGCTGGAGGGCCAGCAGCCTCCCATAGAGCCGTCGCGCCAGCCGTCCCTTGGCGCCCCGGCTGGACCTCCTGGAGACGAGGAGGAGGGCGAAATGGTCCAGCAGGGCCCGGCGCTGGACGCCCTCCGGATACCCCTCGGCGACAACCTGGTGGATCCAGGCCCCGCTCAGTCTCCCCACAGCCATGACGGCTCCTGCCGAAAGGGTGGCCCCGACCGGGGACCGGCTTGATCGCACCACGGTTTCCGCGCTGCCGCCAGCGGAAGGGATCTCGACGGTCAGGGGCCCCCAGCCTCAAAGTCCCTGCGCGCCTCAGGCGTATCCACATCGCGCCACCCGGAAAGGGGGCTATCCAGGGGGCGGTGGGGTAAGGACACCACCAGGGCCCCGAGGGATCGGACCTTGGATTTGGGAGGAGGGGGCGCAGCCGGTGGGGCAGGAACCCGCCGAGCGGTTGGAGCTGCCCCTCCGCCCTCCCGACGACCCATTGACGCTGCCCTGGGTCCGCCGCCTGGGCGAGGGCCAGCCAGGCCCGGAGGTCCGCCGCGCACCAGCGCACCTGATCGCAGCCGACGATCCACCACAGGTCCACGCTGGGGGCAGGCGAAGCGGCCCAGTGCTCGAGGGCCACGGCGGGTCCCTGGCGGGGATCATCCAGCACGGGAAGGTCAGGGCGATCCGCCAGAGCCTCACCCAGAATCTGCACGGGCCCACCTGGAACCACGGCCTGGAAGACCGCGACCAGATGGTTGCCCCAGGTGGCTCCGGATGGGTGCGGCAGATTGTGTTTTGGGCTTCCCATGCGGGACCCCTGGCCGCCGGTGAGCAGCAGCAGCCCGATGCTCACCCCCCCCACCTGCCACATGCCGCGGGAAAGAATGGGCTGATCCCCATCACGCATGGGGTGGCAGTCCAGCTTTTCCTTCATCGCATGCCGGATCAGCCGGGTGAGGTCATCGGAGGTGGCGCGGTTCCGCAGGGGCCCGAGAAGATCCACGGAGGCGTTGCCGAAGAGGCAAGCCTTCATCTCCCCCCGGCTGGTCAGGCGGACCCGGTTGCAGCGATTGCAGAATCTGGCGCTGAGGGTAGAGATGACGCCCACCTTGCCCGAGGAGCCCGGGATGGCGAAGAGCCGCGCAGGGCCTTCCTCCAGGTTGATGGTGGGCTCCTCCTGAAGCGCCACGCCCAGGCCCTCCTGGACCCGCTGCAAGATCTCCTCTGCAGGAATGAACTGCTCCTCATCCCAGCCGTTGTCCTTGTAGGGCATGAACTCGATGAAGCGCACCTGGAAACCCTCGTTCATGGCCAGGCGGGCCAGGGGCAGGACCTGATCGTCGTTCCAGCCCCGCATGACCACCGCATTGAGCTTGGTCTTCAGTCCCGCCGAGCGGGCCGCATGGATCCCGGCCATCACCCGGGAGAACCCGTCCTTTTGGGTGAGGCGCCTGAAAGACTCCCGCTCGGCAGCATCCAGGCTGATGTTGACGCCGAGGAGCCCCGCGTCGCGAAGGCCCCTGGCCCGGCCGGCGAGCTGCATGCCGTTGGTGGTGAGGTGGACCCGGCCGTCCACCTCCGGCGCGATCATCGCGACGATGGTTTCCAGATCCTTCCGCAGCATGGGCTCACCGCCTGTCAGCCGCACCTTGCGAATGCCCAGTTGCGTGAAGAGCTTCACCAGGGAGACCACCTCGTGGCGATTCATGGTGGGCGGCTCGGTCCGCCGGGGCGCGCCCGTGCGGGGGCGGCAGTAGACGCAGGACAGGTTGCACTCTTCGGTGATGGAAGTCCGCAGATAGGTGATGGGCCGACCCAGGCCGTCCTTCAGGCAATCCTTCACCCGCAGCATTTGCGGTGAATGATGCTCGCCTGATGGGGGTTGGCCGTCTGTCACCCAATGCTCCGTCCCACCCAGGATCCCCGATCCCGCCGCCCGGATCCGCCGGTTTTGCCTTTCATCACAGGCCCGCCCGAAGCACAGCCTGGTATCCCCCTGTCCAGCCTCTCAGCCGCCGTACCCACTGGAAGCCAGGGCCGGGCCCGGCCCTTGACCGGAAATGAAACCAGCTTCAACTTATTAATTAATTAAGATTAGTATCAATATTTAAGATATTTTCATTCCTCCCGATGAAGCCCTGGATAAACCCATGATGGTCGGCCGGAATCTGCGATGCCGTGCCTGCCGAAACCCCCATCCAGTACCAAGCAACCGCATCAGCCACCCACCCGCCCTGCGGGAAGCCGCCATGACCTATTGGTTGAAGGATCTGATGTCCGAACTCCACCTGCGGAGGCAGGTGCTGCTTAGGGCCTGCATCTGGACCCTCGCCATTGCTGGTTTCATCGGGATCGGGGTCCACTACTCCCACCGGGA
>TBL_comb47_HYPODRAFT_10008245_pt1 | contig 10700 bp, 8 predicted proteins | sample TroBogypolimnion_40_FD_10682 | JGI IMG/M metagenome (IMG submission 10682)
AAATAGTATATGCTTTAAATAGATTGCAAAACGCTAAGTTGTTGCCTGATGTTGATGTATATGTGGATAGTCCGCTTTCATCAAACGCAACAGATATAATGAGGTTGCATCCAGAGTGTTTTAATGATGAAATGCTTGAAGTTATGAAATCTGATCCTGATCCTTTTGGGTTTAATAAACTAGTGTATGTTCAAAGTATTGAAGAGTCAAAAGATTTGAATCATCACAATAAACCATGCATAATCATATCAGCCTCAGGGATGATGGAAGCAGGAAGAGTTAAGCATCATCTTGCCAATAATATTGAGAACCCTAAAACTACTATACTCGTAGTAGGTTACTGTGCTCCTTCTACTTTAGGTGCAAAGATTGCTAGAGGCGATAAGAAAGTTTCTATCTTTGGACGTGTTTATAATGTGAATGCAGATGTTGTAAAGTTAGAATCTTACTCGGCTCATGGTGACTACGAAGAAATGCTTACTTATTTAAGCGAAGGGCAAGATAAGAAAAAGGTTAAGAAGATATTTCTAGTTCATGGCGAACTAGATGTACAGGAAACTTATGCTGACTTTTTAAAGGATAATGGTTTCAAAAATGTTTACATCCCTAAACTAAAAGAAGAAGTAGAACTGTAGGGGAGAGTGCCTAAAGTACTTAAAGTTGGGAGTGACTAAAGTTGAAAACTTTTATTAGAATAATTTCTTTTACACGAACAAAAGTTTATATATTAAAAGAGAGGCTGTCCTTACAAAGGATACCCTCTCTTTTTAAACTTGAAGTACTTCAAGTACTATAAGTATTTCAAGTACTTCAAGTACTTTTCTTATTTTTGATGATCCTGATTGAAACGTTTTAATCTGTTTTCTAAATCCCCAAATTGATTTCTGTTGACTAGTGAAACGCATGCACGCATACCTTCAAGCTTTTCGCTACCTGTAATTGCCAATGATATCGCACTAATGCCGTAATACAACAACTCTTTTAACAATTCTTCACCAGTAAAACCCGGATAAGAGAAAGTAAAATAAAATCCATCAGCAATAGGTTCATCTAAGTCCTTATCATAAACAATCTTGAAGCCATTATCTACGAATAGATTCTTCATGATATGAGCCTTTGCACCATACTCTTTTGTTTGTTCTACAAAATTAAAATCGCCATCGTTAGCTGCTTTCAATATAGCTGCAAGAGCATACTGTGGAGAGTGTGATGTGCCTGAACTTAAGGAATACACAGTACCAAATATCATAGCAGTTCCAAATACATCTGAATTGAAACGCTCTTTTAGCTTTGGACTATGCGTATTGAATAAATGGTCAGAGATAACCATCATACCTATACGCTGTCCGGCATAACTGAAAGCTTTTGAACTCGAGATAAAGAGTATCCAGTTATCAGTATATTTAGCTACTGAAGGTTGATACGGAGTCTGACCGGGTTTTGAATAATCCTTACGGAAATCCATACCGAAATAAGCAAGATCTTCCATAATTACTACCTTATATTTTGTAGCCAACTCACCAATGATTTGTAATTCTTCATCAGTAAAACAAATCCATGAAGGATTGTTAGGATTCGAATATAATATTGATGAGATATTGCCCTTACTGAAATAGGATTCAAGCTTAGCTCTCAGCTTTTCGCCACGATAATTATAAACATCAAAGCTATCATACTTAATACCTAATACACGCAATTGCTGTTTATGAACAGGAAAGCCGGGATCTAAGAATAAGGTTGTATCCTTGCCTTCATACATATTATTTAGGGTAAGAAACGATGCAAAACTTCCTTGCATTGAACCCACTGTTGGGATACAGCCTGAAGTCTTTACATCTATGTTCAGGAATAGCTTCACAAAACGTGAGATTTCAAACTTAAGCTCTGGGATACCATGAATATCGGGATAAATTGCTCCAACACCTCTCTTTAATGCTGCAATTTCGGCTTCAACACCTATTTGTACCGGTGGCAAACCGGGAACACCCATTTCCATTCTTACAAACTTCTGTCCTGTTTCCAGTTCAATGTCATCAATTAGTTTCTTAATAACTCTGATTGATGCCTTACCAACATCAGTAATGTGATTCTCTTGCAACTTCTTAGTTACTACTTCGTAATTTATAGGCGTTTCTTTCATTTAGATGTAATTAATTCTTTAATTTAAATAATGTATTTGCAAATATTCGACAAAGATAAATATATTTCTGATATCTAAAAGTAGTTTAATTGAGATTTCTTAATTTCTTCTATTCATCCATCCCATTTAACAGCAGCGAGCAAACTTTAGGACCTTTGCTTGTCATGGTCACCCAAAGCACATGATCAAAACATTTATCAGTATCTTTCTCCTTTACATTAACTCCACCTGTAGTAGATGTTATGTAGTACTCATGACCATTAATAACGCTTTTTTGATATTTATGTTCATGTCCTGCAAAGACCGTGTAATTATATTGCTTCAACATATCTTCGAGCTCTTTCCAATGCTCGCCTTTATTATATTTCCACAAGGGATGATGTACAAACACCATAACCCAACTTACATCTTTGTTTTTCTGCAATGCCTTGCGAAAATACCTTAACTCTTCCTTACTTATCTTCTCATGCGAAGGAATATTAGAATTCAGACATAAGAAGAGAACATTTTTATGTTTAAAATAATAATAGGGCAAACTAAAGCGCTCCTTCCAAACTATTTGAGAAGCTATTGAAGTATAATCATGATTGCCGGCAAGGTAATGGAATGGCATTTGTAACTTACTAACTGAATTCTGGACACTGTCCCATTCTTTACGTATTAAATTGGTGTCTTCAGAATAACCTTCAATAAGATCACCTACACACATTACAAAGTCGGGTTGCATTAAATTTAATTTACTAACAGCAGTATCGAACACTCCTACTCTAGCTCCTCCCGTGCGGTCACCCATTACAGCAAAACGGAAATTCTTTTTTAATGTATTAGAAGTTTTATTAGTCCACGGACGAAGTTTGACAATTGTATTTGTTTGTGCTGTAAGAATATTAAAACTAATAAGCAACACAATAATAAATGTGAGTCTTGTTTTCATAAGATGAATATTATTGCAGGCAAAAGTAATCAATTTTATTAAAGAACTGATAGGAATTATGCTTTTATTTGAGTAGTTTTAATCAACTTTTCAGGATCAAGACCTTTGTCTTTTATCAACTGGATTATCTTTTCATAAACCCCATCTTGTAGTTGTGGAGTTCTGGATAATATCCATAAATATTTCCTGTTGGGATGTGATACTACTGCCCACGAATAATCATCTGCCAATCCAATTATCCAATACTTCCCCGTAAAGGGCCAAAAGAATTGTACTTTTAACTTCGTATTGTTACTACCTTTTTCGATAAAAGCCTTACCTTCTATCATTGATTCCTTACCGTTAACACCGCCTTTGCGGCAACGGTTTATTACTCTTACATAATTTTTATCTGTTGGAATATATTCAGCGGTTGTGCAATTGCATCCTTTCTCGAAAACAACAGGATACAATGCTATTTCGTACCACACTCCCGCATATCTCTTAAGGTCTACCGATGGAACGGTTTCTAATTTGTTTCCCGACTTACAACTTATCATAATTAAAGGAATTATTAAGGTTAATAGTATTTTGTTTTTCATTAATTGTTAGGATTGTTATGTGTTTATAATAACAAAAAATGATTGCTTATGTTTTTGAATAATTATATTATAAAACTTATAGAATTTCTAATCATTAATTTTATTTTCATAAACCAATTTCCAGATTTTCTTTTTAGTATTCCATTTCCATATAGTATTGATTGTAAAGGTAGAATAAGTACCAACTCTACCTTGCTTATGCACTGTTTCTCCTTCATCATCTATAAATTTTAAATCATCTTCCGTCACCACATGATTATGCTTTTTACCGATAATCATAATCTTTTTATAAGCACATTTAGAAACAACATTATAAGGCAATTCAATGATATTGCCATGTCCAATCTCATACCCATCCTTATGAGCATTTGCAGGATTAAATACTGAAATAATAGTATCATTTGTAGCTTCTGCATTTTTATTTTGAGCAATACATAAATTGCAGATAAAAATAAAACTTAATAGGATTAAAAGGTTTTTCATTTAATCAGTTTTGAATACTTGAATCATTTAATACTGATAATTTTTTTTATAATTATAATAGGAATATTTAGTTAAAACTATTTTCTAATACAAATATTGTTTGCCAAAAATATATTTAAGAACATCCCCGTGACATCGCTATTAAGAAAAAACAGCCTCCCGTTAGAGTCCGACAGCATGCTGTTAGAAGTTTTTAGTAGGTTGTCAGAAGTTAACCGCCTCCCGTCGGAATTTAACCGCCTCCCGTCGGAAGTTTACCGCCTACTGTCGGAAGTTTACCGCCTACCATCAAAAGCTAGCATATTGCAAAATGAAACATTACAACTGTTATAATAATAGTGCAATAGTATGTTTTGATTGCGTATAAGCAATGGCATTGTTTTTATATTGATTTCTATTTTATTTATATATTATATTCATGAATTAAATCAGAGAAGTCCTAAATTGTCATTGCGAACGAAGTGAAGCAATCTCAATAATCATTTATACAGTAGATTACTTCGTCGTTTCTCCTCGCAATGATGTCGTTTGCAATGTAAAATGACTTATTATCAGATTGGATTCAATTAAATATTTAAGAAGTACTTTATGGTATTCATAAAAACAGCAGGTTGATCAGCCTGAACCCAATGCCCTGCACCATCAATAGTTTTAATTGTAGCTTGTGGAAAGTTATGATATATATGTGTAAAATCGCTGTCCTTAATGTAATCAGATTCGGCACCCCGAATAAACAAGGTGGGCTTATCGAAGATCTTATCAGTAACAATGCCTTCAAAAATTGAGTCAATATTATCAATTATAGCAGAAATATTAATACGCCAAGAAAGCGTTTTCCGCTCTGTCCAGTATAAGTTCTTCATGATAAATAAACGTGTACGGGTATCCTCTACAGTAGCTGCAAGTATTTCTTCCACATCTTTGCGTGAATGTACTTGTGTAAAATCAATGCCTTTCATTGCATTCATAAGATGTAAATGAAAATCCCGAAGATTATACTTCCGCAAACTCATATCCACAACTATCAAACCCGAAACAATATCAGGGTTCTCCAACGCAAACTTCATAGCAATCTTACCTCCCATCGAATGACCAAGAATAATAGGTTTAACAATTTGATGGGTTTCAATAAATTCTGACACATCATTAGTCATAGCATCATAATCAAACACAGTGCTATGCCCCGATTGCCCGTGATTGCGCATATCAAGCACATACACTTTATAATCTGAGGCTAATACCTTGGCATGTGTTACCCAATTGTCAGAAATGCCATAAAGCCCGTGTAATATTATGAAAGGATTGCCTTCGCCATAGCTTTTATAAAATAGTTGCATTCAGTAGTTAGATTGTTTTTATTTATCAACGAAAGTTACAGTCATCGGAATGTCTTCCAAAGGACGATTATTTGGATCAGTTTTAACGGCAGCAATCTTATCAATAACCTCCAACCCACTTATCACTTCCCCAAAAACCGTATAACTTCCATCAAGATGTGGAGTGCCTCCAATAGTTGAATACATCTTTTTCTGTTCTTCAGAATATGTTTTACCACCTCTCTTTTCCATAGCATTCAATTGCTCAATTGGAATAACAGTCCCCTGAACAATATAAAATTGCGAACCTGAAGAAGCCTTGGCGGGATTAACATTATCACCCTCACGGGCAGCTGCTAATACTCCTTTTTTATGAAATAAAGAAGGCACAAATTCAGCAGGAATAGTATAAGCAGGACCTCCGTTGCCCAACATTACACCAGCTGGAGCGTGTTTAGAGTCAGGATCACCACCTTGTATCATAAAATGATTTATTACACGATGAAATAAAGTGCTGTCCAGATAATGATTTTCCACTAATTTGATAAAATTTGCTTTATGCAACGGAGTTTCGTCATAAAGTTTTAATTTTATTTCTCCGAATTTAGTATTTATTAATACTATGTTTCCATGATGTTTATCAGTGCTTTTAAGAGTTTTGTCGGCAACTTTACAAGCCTGACATAAAAATAAAATCGTAAGAATTGATAAAAAAATCTTTTTCATTGTTGTTAGAACTTAAATTTTGTTTAAATTTGCTGAAAATTATTTTCGATAATAACGTTAGTAAAAATATCAGCAAAAATAATGAAAAAGATTGTAAAACCAACACATTTTTTAGTTTTTTTAGTAATTGGATTTCTAATTTCAGTTGCGTCATGCAAAGAAGATACGAATTGTACAGTACAAGTTTTTGTAAAAACAAAAGCTGATACAAATATTGTTGTGCCTGGTGCGTGGGTTGTTATCAGTAAAACCGGACAAGTAGGTGATTCAGGAGTTGCCGATGGTAATGGGATGTACACTCACATATTTCCTTTGGAAGCGATAATGGATGTTAAAGCTGTTGACAACTCAACATCACCACCTAGAATAGGAACAGGAAGTATAAGGTTCTGGGCCGGACATACGGTTAGGACATCTATATTTGTACAGTAAATATATTTAAAAGACTTCCGTCAACTTATTACAAGACTAAAAAGGATGAATGTTATTTTCACCCTTTTTGGTCTTTATTTTTATTAAAAAGAAGTTTTCAACAAGAGTTTAATGAATATCTTTTATAACAATTCTTAAAATAAATATTACACAATCATGCTTAAAAAAATTAATTTACGAATGTTAACACTGATAAGTATATTATTACTTATCCAGGGAATGCTTATGGCACAAAAAACGTATAAATACGAGTCGGTAGCGGGTGATCCTTTGAATGCTAGGATCTATACTTTAGATAATGGATTGAAAGTATATCTTACAGTTTATAAAGATGCTCCACGTATCCAGACTTACGTAGCAGTTAAGGTTGGAAGTAAGAATGATCCTGCCGAAACTACAGGATTGGCTCATTACTTCGAACATATGATGTTTAAAGGAACATCTCATTACGGTACAACCAATTGGGTAAATGAAAAACCAATGGTTGATGCTATTGATGCATTGTTTGAAGTGTATAGAAACGAAAAAAACGATGCTAAACGTGCTGCTATTTATCATCAGATTGATAGTATCTCTTATGAGGCATCTAAGATTGCTATTCCTAATGAGTATGTTAAGCTTATGAAAGTTATCGGTTCGCAGGGAACTAATGCTGCAACTTCTAATGACTACACTATTTATCAAGAGGACATCCCATCAAATCAGATTGATAATTGGGCTATTATACAAGCTGATCGTTTCTCGAATCCAGTACTTAGATTGTTTCATACTGAATTGGAAACTATCTATGAAGAAAAGAATATGTCGCTTACCAATGATGGTCGTAAGGCAAGTGAGGCTATGTTAAAAGCGTTATTCCCAAATCATCCTTATGGAAAACAAACTACTTTAGGCGAACAAGAGCATTTAAAGAATCCATCAATGAAAAATGTTCGTGAGTTTTTTGCTAAATATTATGTTGCTAATAATATGGTTATATCAATGTCAGGGGATTTTGATCCTGAAGAAGTTATTAAGACTATTGATAAGAACTTTGGTAAGCTTAAATCAGGCAATCCTCCTAAGTTAGTTATACAACCTGAAGCTCCTATTAATGAGCCTTTGGTACGAGAAGTTACTGGTTTGGATGCTGAAAATATTACTATTGCATGGCGATTTGGTGGCGTTGCAACCAAAGATGCTTTGATGGCTGATATGTTAAGTATGATGTTGTCAAATGGAAAGGCAGGTTTAATTGATCTAAATATTAATCAAAAACAAAAAGCGATGAGATCAAGTGCTTATGCTTATGGTCTTGTTGATTATACTGCTTTAGTGTTAAATGGACGTCCTAAGACAGGACAAACTTTAGATGAAGTAAAAGCTTTATTGCTTGAGCAAATTGAATTGTTAAAGAAAGGCGAATTTCCTGATTGGTTGTTAACAGCTGCTATCAATAATCTAAAACTTGGTGAACTTAAGCGTTTCGAATCGAATAATGGCAGAGCAATGGCTATGGCTAACTCTTATCTTGATGGTTTGACTTGGGAAAAGTCAGTTAGGTATATTGATGAATTAAGTAAGGTTACAAAAGCAGAATTAATTGAATTTGCTAAAAAGAATCTTGCCAATAACTATGTTATAGTTTACAAACGTCAAGGGAAACCCGAGGAAGTTGCTAAGGTAAAGAAACCACCTATTACTCCTATTTATATTAATAGAGAAGGTGAATCTGAATTTGTTAGAGATATAAAAGCAAATCCTGTAAAAGAGATTAAACCTGTATTTATTGATTACACAAAAGATATTACCAAGTCTAAAGCAGGTACAGTTGAAGTACTTTACAAAGAAAATACCGAGAACAAAACCTTTAATCTTTATTATTATTTTAAGATGGGTAGCAACAATGACAAGTATATGGATCTTGCCATTTCGATGCTTCCTTACTTAGGTACCAATAAGATGAGTGCCGAAGAATTTAAACAGGCATTCTATAAACTGGCTTGTAATTTCTCAGTGTCTTCGGGCGACGAAGAAACACATGTATCTATAAGTGGTTTAAGCGAAAACATGGAAAAGGCTTTAGCTTTGATGGAAGATTTGATGGCTAATGTAAAACCTGACCAAACTGCTTTTGATAACTTTATTAATGATATGCTTAAGTCTCGTAAAGACGCTAAACTCAATCAAAATCGCAACTTTGCTGCTTTGGTTGACTATGCTACTTTTGGAGCTAAGTCGCCTTTTACTGATATCCTTTCGGAACAGGAATTAAAGACTATCAAAATTGAGCAGCTCACCAATAAAATTAAAGATATTATCAACTATGAGCATACTGTTTTGTATTATGGTACAGAGCCTGTTGAAAAACTCACTAAATTGATTACAAAATATCATAAAGCTCCTGCAAAATTCAAACCTTTTTCTATCCCTGTTAAGTTTAAGGAGTTAGAAACAGAAAAGAATACCGTTTATTATGCTCCTTACGATTCAAAACAAGCTCAGGTGCAGATGACAACTAAAGGTGGTGCGTATAATCTTAAGTTAGCTACTGATATTAGTCTATATAACTCCTATTTTGGTGGAGGAATGAATGCAATAGTTTTTCAGGAGATGCGCGAAAAGCGTTCTTTGGCTTACACTGCTCGTTCTACGTATCAAACTCCTAATGATCCTTTTAAGCCTTATATGAATGTGTCGTATATAGCTACACAAAACGATAAAGTTATTGATGCACTTACCGCCTTTAACGAGTTATTTAACAATATGCCAGTATCCGAGTCAGCATTTAAACTAGCTAAGGATGCAATTATTAGCAGGATTAATACAGAGCGTACAACTAAGATGAGCATTATTTGGAATTATTTGAATGCACAAAAATTTGGTCATAACTATGACGTACGTAAGGATGTATACGAAAAAGTTGGTTCAATGACAATGCAAGATGTGAAGAATTTTAATGCAACTTATGTTAAAAACAAAGCAAAATCTTACATAATATTAGGTAAAGAAGCTGATATGGATTTTAATGCTTTAGAAAAATTTGGCACTGTTAAGAAACTTACTCAAACTGATATCTTCGGTTATTAATAAGAAGTACTTGGAGTGCTTTGAGTGCCTCGAGTACTTGGAGTTATAATTAAGAAAGCTTGTCTTTTGTTAGGCAAGCTTTCTTTTTTTTTGCAGTATTATTTTATTTATTTTTATATTGATTTTATTTTTTTTATTAATGTTGATAATGATATTATTATAAATTTATAATATCGTTATCAAGTTTAAATTAAAACTAAAGCAGATGAATAATCCGATAAGTTAATTTAGAATGATAACAACATTATTGCGATTCACTATGCCCTCATTGCGAGGAGGTGCGACGAAGCAATCTCTTTTATATACAACAATTTAGATTACTTTACTTCGTTCGCAATGACGATATGCTTCTTTTAAAATTAAACTCAAATAAAATAAATCATTATTATTGACGATTTGTCAATTCTTTTACTTAATATTGCAGAATATTAAATCAGTTAATAAAAAAGGGCTAATAATAATGAAAGATTTGTAATCTCATTCTTGCGATAAGATCGCGTTGCTTGACCATAGCTACTAAACTTCCGGTCCAAGAAAACGTATCAACCTCCGGATATAATAAGATTACTAAGCCCTATTCTCAATCTTTTTTCAAACTAAATAAATCACTCTATTTCAATACTAAATATAATAATTTAGTAACAAAAAGTGCTTATTTCACAACATTGAAAACAAAGTTCACAACATTGGAAGCAAAGTTTACAACATTGGAAGCAAAGTTCGCAACATTGAAAGCAAAGTTCAAAACTTTGGAAGCAAAGTTCACAACATTGGAAACAAAGTTCACAACATTGGAAACAAAGTTCACAACTTTGGAAAGAAAGTTCAAAACTTTGGAAGGAAAGTTCAAAACTTTGGAAAGAAAGTTCACAACTTTGGAAAGAAAGTTCACAACAATGCTTGCTTTGTTGATAAATAACTTAAATTACGATAAAAACAAAAGCTTTTATTTCTGTAATAATCTTAAATACAATAGTTATAGACAGAATTATAGCATATTATAAATTAATAAATAGAAC
>TBL_comb47_HYPODRAFT_10008246_pt1 | contig 10699 bp, 7 predicted proteins | sample TroBogypolimnion_40_FD_10682 | JGI IMG/M metagenome (IMG submission 10682)
TTCAGTTGGATCTTTCAGATAATAAGATCGGTGATGATGGAGCTTCCGCAATTTCTGAAATGAAAAATCTTACTCACTTAAATATTTCTAAAAATAGAATCGGCAATAAGGGAGCTCACGCACTCTCTCAGAGGAGTCCTTCGTGGAGTTACTTAAACCTTTCAGGCAATAGGAGTGGACCGACGTACACACTGATGAAGTATTTCAGTTTTCTCTTTGATTGCATTGAATGCATTAACTATTAGATTTGTGATTTTTTTTATTACTTCTAAACAAAGATCATGATTGTTCATAGGAGTTTTTAGGACAATGATGGCATTAGGTTTCATGGTGATCATGGTACAGCAGTGCAATCTTCGCTAGAGACTACAGCAAAAGGATGAAGCTATAATGAGTCAACGAGGCAAAGCCATGAAGAATTTGGCATTACGATGATTTTTAAAATCATGAAAGATTTCAGGATTATACAATGAGTCAAAGGCAAGGCTGACTGCTTGAGTAAAAAGCATAAGAAAAGCTTTGGGGTTGATGACTTGCTGATTCCTTCTTGTCATGTAGTATGGTGGAGGGTCAGCAAGTAGTGAAAAGTTCTATCGAGCATTCAGCAAGGCTTGATTTTAGATCTGCTTGATCTTTTCCTCAAAAGAATCAAATAGGGTATAGATAAGTTCTTGAATGCACTGCGGTCTTTCATTTCTTGTATGGAGTACAGAAGTTTTTCAGAATGGGGTTTGAAAGATTCAAGTTTTTGTCGCTTGATGGCTAACTCAATAGTTTTAATTGTCATTTGATTTGATTGATCCTTTTTAAGGGCGGTAAAAAAAATGACCAAATAAATTGACTCAAAAATCTTTTTCAAGTACCAGTTGATTTGTGACTAGGCGTATTTTTTTTGCGATGTTGGGCTTTTTATACTGTTCTTCAACGGCTATCGCTATGCATTATGAGGCCTCTTGTTCAAATAAGAGTGAATCGCTGAGTTTTTTTGAAACGACCGTTACGTATGAAGAAATCTCAGCCATGCTTCCAAGGGAGGATTTTGAAAAGATAAAGTGCTTAGCAATTTCGCACTCAGAAGTTGATCCAGAGCTATTGGATCATCTTCCTCAAGGTTTGAATGAATTGTTTCTTGATTCAGTGACGGACTATGAAGGCAATCCGATTATCAGTGATTTTTTAAGGAAGATTGTCCATATTAATGATTTAAAAATATTAAGCATTCAAAATTATTGCATGAATTCTTATGAGATTTCTTTGATTTCTCAAATGCAGGGACTAAAAAAACTCAGACTCTCCAATAATCAACTCACGAGCAAAGAGATTACTTCTCTTGTTGATATGCAGAGACTTGAAATTTTAGATCTTAGTGAAAATCAGATTGGTACTTCAGGCGTTGCAATACTTGCTGAAATGAAAAATCTTAGAGGATTATATTTAAAAGCTAATGCAATTGACGATATAGGTGCCTACTATATTGCTCAAATGCACAGTATAACAGATTTAGATTTAGAAGACAATCGTATTGAAGACCATGGTGCCAAGAGTATTTCTGGCATGCAAGGTCTTACAAGATTAAATCTTCAGAGTAATCAAATTCGAGAAACTGGAATTGCAAGTATCGCTCAAATGGAAGGGGCCATCACATTAAAACTGGGGAACAATAGCTGCTCTAAGTTACTTCTTCACTGTCAAATCATTACTGATGAATTATTTTCAAATATTTTGAAGAAAAGTTATTTTCAAGATATTCAAGAAATAGATTTTTTGCTATCAGTCCTTGGTCCTAATTTTTTTCTCAATATTCCTAAAAGCGTTCAAACGCTTTTTCTCAATGAAGTCAAGATGATCAATGGTGATGCCATTAATAATTTTTTAATTTTTCTTTTGCGTCTTGATAAGCTCAAATTTTTATCGCTTAGAAGCAACGCGATTCATTCTGATGGTGCGGCTCGAATTTCTATGGTGGAGACTCTTGTCTATTTGGATCTTAGTAACAATAAAATCGATGACGACGGTGTTTTTAGCATTTCTAAAATGGAGAATGTTTGTGTTTTAAATCTTAGCTATAATCAGATCAGAACTGCAGGAGTAGCGCATATTGCTCAAATGCGAAAAATCACACACTTGAGTCTTGCTGGAAATCAAATCGGAGATAATGGTGCTTTTTTTGTTCCTCTGATGGAGAGACTCAGAGAATTAGTTTTAGCGAATAATCAAATCGGATCGGTGGGGGTATCCTACATTGCTCAATGTAAGGGGCTCCTTTACTTGGATCTCAGTTTCAATGATATCCGAGACGATGCTACTTTTTTCATTTCTCAGATGGAAGGGCTTGAGCAGTTGCGTCTTGTTGGCAATCATATCGGGAATGATGGACTGGCTCATATGACTCGGATGCAAGAACTCAGAGAGTTAGATCTGAAAGAAAATGAAATTGGGGATGATGGGCTGAATTCGATTTTTAAAATGCCCAAGACGACCCACGTCTATATCGATCAAAACCAGATCAGTGATGCTGGGTACATCAAGCTAGCATTGTTCAGAGAAAGTAACTGAAGTTAGGATAAAAGAAACTACGATTCCAAGTTTTTCTTGTTCTTGAGAGCTGATTGAGAGATCAAGGAGAGCCTCATCCATTTGAAAGGGTGGTATGCTTGATAGTAATGAGCACAGAAGCCATTTGGATCCTTTTCTTCTTCGGGTTTTTTGTTTCTGTCTGAGCAATTGGTGGAGAAGATTTTTTTGGTGTAGCCGAATGGAAACGTTGATGACTCTTTTGAAAAGTTCTTAAAAAAAGATGAAATTACCCTCTGAAAATCTTCAAAAAGCATAGTTGATCGAAGCAATCAAAGAAGGATGATTTTTCTGAAGGGTTTTGGTTGTTTGATGGTTCATGATCATTCCTTGATTTCTTTTGAGCAATGCGCATAAAAAAAAGATTCCTATTTGAATGAGCAAGTGAAAAAATTTTGGTTTTTTCAGTGGACATAATTTGGGTGATGGTCTTAGTCTTTGCATTTATCACAATTTCATGGGTGGAGATCGTTCAGGGGTGCTTAGGGCTAGGGAAGATCCTCTGAAAGATTTTTTGGTTTATTTTAAAAATCTATTTTTTTAGTTTTATAAGAAGGAGCGTAGGTGGTGATTCGTTTGGGAAAAGATGGCTCCTGGATTGATCTTTTAAGGGGGGCTTGCTAGGATGTGGACCATTGCATGAAGATCAAAAGGTTAGAAATACAAGGGTTTAAGTCTTTCAAAGATAAGACGGTGATTCACTTCGACCATTGCATCACGGGGATTGTCGGTCCGAATGGCTGTGGAAAGTCTAATATTGTGGACGCTTTCTTTTGGGTCATGGGGGAGCAGTCTTACAAGCACATGCGTGGTAGTGGCAGCGAAGATTTGATTTTTAACGGTAGTGCTAAATACTCCTCTTTGGGTATGGCAGAGGCTACTTTAGTCATGGAAATGGAAGTAGTTGATGGGGCTCTTGCGGATCCTTCAGTCGTGAAGACTAAGGAGATTTCAGTCACTCGTCGAGTTTACCGTTCCGGAGAGGGGGAGTATTTTATCAATGGGGCTTTGAGCCGATTGAAAGATATTCAAGAACTTTTCATGGATACTGGAGTGGGTGCTAAGGGTTACTCGGTCATTGAGCAGGGGCAGATTGGGAAAGTGGTCAATGCGAAGCCTGAGGAAAGACGGCTTCTGATTGAGGAGGCAGCTGGTATTGCCAAGTATAAAGCGAGGAAGAAAGAATCGCTTCGTAAGATGGAGGCGACCGAGTCTAATTTATCTCGTCTTTCTGATATCATTCAAGAAATAGAAAAAAGTTTAGTTTCTTTAGAAAAACAAGCTCAAAAAGCGAAGCTTTATCAAAAATATAAGACGGAGCTTTTTGACAAAGAGATGCTTTGGGGACGGCATAAGAGAGCGGTTTTTCAGTCGCAATCTGAAGCATTGCGTCAGAAAAAAGAGGTGTGTGAAATCGATGTGCTGTCATTGAAAACCCATTTACAAACGGTAGAAAATACCTTAGAGGCGGATCGGGTTTTGTTGGTGACGGATACTAAGGATGCTGAAGCATTGCAATTGCAGATTCAGCAACTGGCTGAAGTTCTTGCGGAAAAAAAGAGTGCTTTAGAGCTTTCTCGCAGAAGGCAGATGGATTTAGGGTTACAGCTTGAATCTTTAGATCAAGAAAAAAAAGATTTACAGGGTTCTATTTTGTCTCTTCAGGAAGAGGTCGACTTAAAAACTAAGCAAGTACAAGAGAACGAAGAGAATTTTGAGCAAGCAAGTGAGCAGCTGAAGCTTCTGAGGACTTCTTCCGAAGCTTCGCGTTTAGAGGTTCAGAAAACGCGTACCTTTTTGGACGCTCAGCAGCGTCGTTTTTTAGAGAGTCTTGAGACTCAAGCTCGGTTGAAATCTCAAATAGCAGGGGTTGAGAGTAAAGTGGAAGGCTTAGAGCAGCAGGAAGAACGTCTTTCCGAGCAAATCAGTCTTCAAACCTTGAAAATTGAGGAGATTCAGAAGGAATTTGAAGAGCATCAAGGAGTTTTAGAGAAGCTAACGAAGACTTATGAAGCTCTTTTGCAGGAGAAAAAAGAAGGAGCTAGTGCCCTTCAAGCTCAAGAGCAGGTGCTCAGTGAGTTGGAGTCTCAGCAACAAGAATCTTTAAAAAACTTAACTCAGTTAAAATCTAAACTCCAGAGCTTTGAAGAGATGGATCATGCTCATGAAGGGATGGCAGATGCACCTAAGCAGGTGTTGGAATGGGCGCACCGAGACGGCTTGGCTTGTTTTGCATTAACTGATTTTATTCAAGTTCAATCGGGGTATGAAGCTATTTTGGAGAGTTTTTTAGAAGCTAAAATTGAATACCTGGTGATGGCAGGGGAAGTTCCTTGGAAGTTCTTTGACCAATTGAAGGAAGAAAAAAGAGGTCGGGTAGGGTTTGTATTTTCGGATCGGACAGCTTGTGTGTCTGAGCATTCGTTTGAGCAGATGGAATCTTTTTTAAAGCAGCATGGTTTTGAGGTCTTAGGGCCCTTGCAAGCTTTTCTTCAGGTGGAGCCTGTTCATGAGGCAAGTTTATCTTCTTGGTTTCAAAAAGTTTGTTTGGTGAAAAGTATGAGTCCTTGGAGTTCCTTGGTTTTGAAGGGGTTACAAGGGTGGTCTTTGGTAAGTCAGGATGGGGTTGTTTGTGATGAGTATGGGGTTGTTCGTGGAGGAAGCTTAAGTACGACGGGGGCTACGGGGATTTTAAAACGTAAGAGGTCGATTCAGCAGCTTCAGGGAGAGGTTCTTGAGTCTGAAAAGTCTCATGCTTTGATTGAGGAAGATGCGGTTCGGATCAAGCAAAAGGTAGTTCAGATGCGTATCCGTGTCCAAGCGCTTTCCACTGAAATTCAAGATTTGGAAGTGCAAAGGGCAGGAATGCATCGGGATGTCCATCAGACTCAAAAGGCACTTGAGTCTGCGCGAGCAAGTGAAGGGTATTTAAAGCAGGAAAGTTCCAAGCTTGGTTTGGATCAAGAGCGGGCTTTGCAGGAGAAAGAGGATTTTGAGGAAAGACTCAGGGAATTGGTATCAGGCCATTTAGAACTTCAGGGTATTGTAGAAGAGAGCCAAGATGAACTGAGCAAGCAGCAAATAGCGTTTGAGTTGGAAGAAGAGAAGCTTCAGGCATTAAAACTTCAAGAAGCTTCTTTGCAAGAGCGTGTGCGTGGTCTCAATCGTGAATGGGATGCTGCCAAAAGCATGCTTTCTGATCGCACGAGGAGGATGGAAGAAATCAGTCGCATTTTACACAAAGCTTCCTCGGAGCAGGAGGAATTTTCTGGGGGAGAATTTGAGTTACAGGAGTCCATTGAGCGTCTTACTTTAGAATTAGGAAGCGTTCGAGAAATGCTTTCAGAGGTTAAAGAACGCATGCAGCAGGCTCAAAATAGGATGGAAGAGTTACTTGAGAATAGCAAATCTTTTCATCAGCAAAGAGATCAACAGACTTCTGTGTCCAATCAGATTGCGATTGAACTTGAAAAAATTTTAGGAGAGCTCCAACATTTAGTCTTAAATCTTGAAGAAAAATACGGAGCAGATTGTTGGAATCAAGAACAGACGGATTTGGGTTCTTGGTCTGCTGAAGAGGAACTTATCTTAGCGGAAGAAGTAGAAAAGCTTCGCGATCGTCTTCGTAGGCTGGGAGAAGTCAATATGATGGCGATTGAAGAGTATGAGGCATTGAAAAAAAGATGCGATCACTTAGTCAGTGAGCGTGATGATTTGCAATCTTCGTTAAAAAATCTTCAAGATGCCATTGAGCATATTAATCAGACTTCTGAGGAGAGGTTTCAAAAAGCATTTGAAGCTATTTCAGATCGATTTGAGCGCTTATTTCCTATTATTTTTGGTGGAGGGCAATCTAAGTTATCGCTCGTTTATCCTGAAGGAAGTCGCGATATTTTGGAGGCAGGGGTGGATATTTTGGCTCAACCTCCTGGGAAGAAAGTTGCTAATATTACTCTTTTGTCCGGAGGAGAGAAAGCTTTAACCGCGGTCTCTTTGATTTTTGCTATTTTTATGGTGAAGCCTTCTCCTTTTTGTGTACTGGATGAGGTGGATGCTCCTTTAGATGATGCTAATATTGGTAAGTTCAATGCGCTTTTACGTGAAATGTCTGTAAAAAGTCAGTTTATTCTCATCACGCATAACAAAAAAACAATGGAGCTCAATGATACTTTGTACGGTGTTACCATGGAGGAGCCCGGTGTTTCTAAAATGGTTTCTATTCAGATGCATTGAGTTTTTTTTATGCATAGCACCTGTGCAAGCTCAGGGACATAAGCTTCCCGCCTTGCTTCAGCAAGTTTCTGAAAATTACTCAAGTTCCGGTACTTTTCAAGCAGATTTTGTGCAAACGAGTGTGAGTCCGATCACTGGAATTTCTAAAAAAAGTACAGGTAAGGTTTGGATCAAACGGCCGAATAAAATCCGTTGGGAAACTCAATCTCCTGAATCTCATTTGTTAGTAGGAAATGGTAAAGTTTTTTGGTTCTATACCCGTTCCATGGATGCTCCTGGTCGGTATGAGTCGATGCAGCGAGAATCTTCTGGTCCATCAGATCGATTAATCCACGCCTTGCTCAGAGGAGATTTTTCTGCAATGGGTCTATCTTTGAAGCAAAAAGCACCTGCCGTTTTTTCATTTACGACTCAGGATTTCGGGTCTTTGAGTCAGGTGACTTTTGAAGTAGATCCGAAAAAAAAATGGATTCAAAAAATTCAATTGTGTTATAAGCAGGGGCATTGTACAGAGATGATTCTTTCTTCCATCATATTGGGTAAAAAAATGCAAGATCAGTTTTTTGATCCATTGCATGCTCAAGACCCTTTTTTTAAGAAATAAAATATCGTAAGTTCTAACGGGTGCTAGTGCACTGCCTTAAAATCAGAGATGAAGCCTCTGGCGCATGGATGGATCGAAGTTGATCCCCATGATTGCTGGTGCAAGGTTCTTCAAGGAAGCTTCATGGTTTTTGGGCTAGAAAAATTCTTATGGAATTTATGGGGAAGGCTTTTGTTGCATGGTCTCAAGCATTAAAAATAGTTCAATTTTTTTGATGTATTCCTTAAGAAGGTGAGGGTATTCAAAGAGGCGTTTTTACTTAAAAATGACTCAGTGTTCTGTTGATGAGGAGACATTTTAGAGCGGATCACAAAAAGCAATTTAAGCAAAGATTTTTATCATCTGAAAAATACAGGAATCTTTTGCGTGGTTTCTGAGACTCATGGATGATCTGAGAAAGACCAAGAAGCTAGTTGCAGCAATTGTCTTTTCGAAAAAAAATGAATCATGGTTGAAGTAAGGCTTCTGTGAGTTTTCAGTCGAATCAGCAGGAGGTTCCTCTGAGTCAATTCCAGAAATCAGATTTTATCCAGGTGCGATTGAATCAGTTTAAATTATTTAATTTTGAGTAAAAAATTGACAAAAATAGCGGGCAGGAGTCAAGTCCGCGCGGGTTGATTACTTTTAGGAGTAATGAGATGTGTAGCATGTTTAAGCGTATTTTTCTTATATTATTTTTTATCGTCATTTTTTCTCGTGCTAGTTTTTCTGCAAAGTCAGATTTTGCATTTCGTTCCAAGCAAGCAAGTCGAAGGGATTTGCTTATCGAGAATGAGAGTCATAAGTTAGAGCTTATACGTATTATTTCAGAAAAAGCAGTGACTCATTCTGAGCTTTTTAGTGATTTTATTGCTGCCAACCAAATAAGACTGGGTTTAAATTCAATTTTTTCTCTGAAGATTTATTGAAAAAAAATTATAATGAATCAAAAGGTTTTAGTTCGTATTTCATTGATGATGCCATTGAAGCTTTTCCTGTAAAATAGGATTATTTTCTTCTATTAGAAATTTTTTACAAAAAATATGGGACTGATTTAGAGAAATATCAATCAGGTGAAGATTTTCCTAAAATTCTTGAGCTTATTCCTAATAATAATGAGCTGGATGTATTTTTGAAAAAAGTGAATTTAAAAAATTATACACCAGAAACAAATTCTGGATTGTATTTTGTTACTGTTTTTTATACTGATGAATTTCACAAAAGGAATACTAGAAATCAGAGATCTGCAGTAGATTTTTATCTCCCCGATTTAAAAAAAGCATTGGATATTCTCGAAAAAAATCGTTTGGTTTGTGGTCGCAACGAATTTTTACAATTTTTTGGGGACAAACAAAAATTGATAGATTTAATTTTTGAAGGTGGCATTGTCAAGTCTGATTTATTCAGATCTTTCATTTTAGGAAATAATCAAGATTATATTTACTTTTATTTCAATTTTCAGAATTCAGAAGATATCAAGAACATGCTATATGAAAAAGATTTCAGTATCGAGTTTGTTAACGATATTGTTGATGAACCATTGGCGAATCGATTGATTTTATTAAATAAAATTGAGAGTTTGTATCTTGGTCAGGTGGATAAACTCAGGGACATCATAAGCTACCATCAGATCAAGGGATTACCTTTTGAGGTGATTGTTTTGGGATTGATGGAGATGTTTCCTAATGAGGACTCTATCAGAGAAGTTTTGATGGGGGATGTAGATGATGGCCACCAAGAAGAAAGAGGCTTTTACTCGGTTATTGCAAGTATTTTTATTAATCATCCTCAAGCATTAGCAGATCAATCATCTCAAATACATCCTTATTTTCCTTATTCGACTTTGCCGCGTATATTAACGTTTCGAGGAGATAAAGTTAGATTAATGGAAGAAGTTCAAGCTCGAGGTCTTTCTCAATCGAATATTTTTAAAAATTTTGTTGCTCAAAATGAATTAAAAAATATCGGATTTCAGTATTGTTTTATTGGGTTAGATGCTTTAGAGCGTGCACTTCCTTCAGAATGGCATACTTCTGTGTGTACGACTATTTTACGTCATCTTACTGAAGATGAAGTGCAGTTTTTGAGAAATGAATTTTCTTTGAACTACTGTTCTGATTTTCGTAAATATGGGCAATTAGGTTTTCGGAAATGTCAGAAATCGAAAAGTGATTTTCATTATCACTTCAGTGATAGAATTACTAAAAAAAGATGCATGTACTTCATTTTTATTGACTTCCTCTTCTGAGGGGCCAGTGTCCGAGTGGGGAGTTTATCTTATTTCAGCATTTTTTATCTACGATGGTGTAAAGCCGAATTTTCCCAGACCTTCAGATTTAGATCCTCATCGAGTATCAGAAACTTTTATGGATAGACTTTTTGGTATTGGATCCTTCGTTGCTGATGAAAGCGGCATTCAGGGTTAAAAAATGGGGATTGTGATTTTAAGCATTTTTTTGAACTTTGTAGGATTATTAGATGCGTTAAAAATATGATCCTATTTTCAAATTAGTAGATAAATGTTTAGGATAGTTTCGTCGGTTGGGGACGCTGTGAATCACAAAAGAATAATACTTGGATCGTTTTTCCTATGATATAAAAAAACTAAGTGAAAAAAAAATGAAACGTTTAAGTCGGTAATTTTTTAAGAGATGGGATGATTTGCTTATTTTTTTAGCAGCTTTTGCTATTAATAAATTTTCTGAAAAAACAAAAGTCTTAGATAATCTTATAGCTAAAATAGAGCTCAGGATATGGTTTTAAAAAATGGAGTTTCTGAGTTCCAGATTTTTAAATATTTTCTTTATGCATATGGTATAGTAAATCTTTCCTTTAAATATATATTTTTTTCTGCGAGTCTTTTGAAGAAAAAATATACGAAAGAAAAAGGTTTTACTTCTACTTATCCTTGATGATACGATTCAGGGCAATGCTAGTGAAAAAGACTTTTTTCTTTTATTGCATAAGTTAAGCAAATCTCAGTGTTTTTTTCTTAGAATCTGTGAGTTTTTGCCTAACAATTATGACTTTTATCGGTCTTTATGTATTACAAATCAAGAAGATCATGAACCGCAAAGTAACTGGATTATATTAAGTTTCCGTCATTACTCAAGATGACGACTCTATTGCAACTGAATTGATAGAAAAATGACTAAAAAATTCTTTGTAATTTAGAACTAAAGAAAAGGTATCCGCTCATTAAGTTGTACAAATGAACAGAAGTAACATTAAAAATAATTAAAATTCTCTCTCGCTTAATTTTGATGATCGCAGTTCAAATAGAGTAATGCTTGAGACAAAAGAACGCAT
>TBL_comb47_HYPODRAFT_10008247_pt1 | contig 10699 bp, 10 predicted proteins | sample TroBogypolimnion_40_FD_10682 | JGI IMG/M metagenome (IMG submission 10682)
CGCTTAATGGAAGAGTATAAACTGACTCAGGAACGATTGAGTGAGCGTGTCGGGAAAAAACGTACAACTATTGCAAATTACCTACGCTTACTTCGATTACCAGCTGAAATTCAAATGGGTATTAAAGATAAAAAGATTGATATGGGACATGCACGTGCTATCTTAGGCATAAACGATCCTGCTGTCCAGTTGCATCTTTATGAATCTATTGTTCAAAATGATTTTACTGTTCGGAAAGTAGAAGAACTGGTAAGATTATTCTTGGAAACCGGAAGTTTAGATACAAAAACAAAAGCAATTGTTCCTAATCCTGTAAAGAGCCTTCAGGAATATGATGACTTGAAAAATCAACTAAGTAAAGTCTTTGGAACAAACGTGGAATTCACTTGTAACCCCGCTGGAAAAGGAAAAATATCAATCCCTTTTTCAAATGATGAAGAATTAACAAGCATAATGGAGTTGTTCGATAAAATTTAACACTAAGTTTTGTGAATAAAAACTCATACATACTGGTTTTTCTTATTCTGCTGATGTCATCTGGTGTTCAGGCACAGCTGGATTCTATTCAGAATAAGTTGCCTAAAGATACTGTAACCGAACAGAAAAACAAGACAATTATTAAAAAAATTGTTGTTCAGGTAGAAGATACTTTGAACAAAAAAGCGTTTAAACCGGATCCTTTTAAAGTGGTTTGGATGGCAGTCATATTGCCTGGAGCTGGTCAAATCATGAACAGAAAGTATTGGAAATTACCGATTGTTTATGGTGGATTCTTGGGTTGCGCTTATGCAATTTCATGGAATTCAGGACGGTATCAGACGTATAGTACTGCTTATTTTGATATTCTCCATTACCAATCGGATAACTCTTATAAAAATATAGTTGATAAGAATCCTGGAGCAATTAGTTTTGTTCAGGTATTAACAAAAGTATATGGTACTATCGATTTAACTTCAAGTATTGCTGAATATACGTCTCAATTGCAGGCTGCTCAGGCAAGTTCTCGTCGATACAGGGATTTAAGTATTATTGTAACAATTGGCTATTATGCGTTGACAATTGTTGATGCATATGTAGATGCACAATTATATGACTTTAATATTAGTCCGAATTTATCTATGCACATCTCCCCGGCGCTTATGGAGAATAGGTATGGCTTAAACAATTCAGTTGGTTTGCAATGTAGTATAAATTTAAAATAGATAGATTTTAAAAGAAAATTTTAGTATAAGATGAATTTAAAAGCCCTGATTTCTGTCCTGTTTTTGATGCTGTTTTGTTCTGCTTTTTGTTTTTCACAAAATATAAATGTTGTGGATGATGAAAAGTCAGTAATGGATACAACATTAAATTTACCGGTAGAATTTAACAATACACTTGACTTTATGCTTCAGTCATGGGTTATTCAGCGTGCTACTTCATCGAATTGTAAGTCAACTAATGATTTGGGAATTGTATCCGATTCAATATATAAATTGAGATTGACCAAAATGCCTTGCTTGATGGAGATGCCTTATAATCCTGTAATAAGATCCTATATAGATTTGTATACAGTAAGGAAACGTAGACAGGTTGAATATATGCTCGGAATGAGCAGCTATTATTTTCCTGTTTTTGAACAAGTATTAGGGGCAAATAATTTACCGTATGAATTAAAATATTTATCAATAATAGAATCCGCACTAAATACGACGATTGTTTCTCATATGGGTGCTGCTGGGTTATGGCAATTAATGATAGGAACAGGAAGAATGTATGGGCTCGAGATTAATAGTCTCGTTGATGAACGACTGTCTCCCGTAAAAGCAACAAATGCTGCGGCTCATTTTTTAAAGGATTTGTATTCCATTTATGGAGATTGGAATTTAGTAATTGCTTCATATAACTGTGGACCCGGTAACGTAAATAAAGCAATTCGCAGATCAGGAGGTAAACGTGACTATTGGGCAATTTATCCTTTTCTTCCCAGAGAGACACGTGGTTATGTGCCTATATTTATTGCAGCAAACTATGCTTTGAACTATGCTGCCGAGCATAATTTATGTCCGGCAATAGTCAATATGCCAAGTTTGACTGATACAATCATGATCCATCAACGTATACATCTGGAGCAAATTGCCGCTGTGCTGAATTTGCCTATTGAAGAGGTACGACTTCTCAATCCACAATACAGAAGAGACATTATTCCCGGAGATATCAAACCATATACTTTATGTCTGCCTTTGAATTATGCTAATACTTTTATTGATAAATTTAAGGAAGTCGTTTCTTATAAGGCGGATGAATTGATAAATAACCGAAGGAGTGAAATTGAGATTCAACAGGCTCCAACAATTACTCCAGGAGGGTATGGTAAAGTGATTTATTATAAAGTAAAAAGAGGACAAACAATTGGCAGTATCGCAGCCAATAATGGGGTTTCTGTTTCTAAACTGAAAAAATGGAACAATATACGTGGTTCTAATATTAAGATAGGTCAACGTTTGAAGATTATCAAATAATTAATTTCGCTCGATGATGGAAAAGCTCTTCTATTCAATTTCTGAGGTTGCTGAAATGTTTCAGGTAAATCAATCCAACTTGCGTTTTTGGGAAAAGGAATTCAAACAACTAAAACCTAAAAGAAACGATAAAGGAACACGTTTCTACTCTCCTGATGACATTCTGGTTATTAAATCGATAATTTATTTGGTCAATGAACAAAAGTTGACTCTCGACGGCGCAAAGCGTAAATTAAGCCAGAAAAAAGATGCTGTTGCCAAACAATCGGAAGTTGTGGAACGGTTGAAGTTAATTAGAAAAGAATTACTTGGAATTTCGAATGCTTTGAATCATTAATTCTACATGGATTTTTTTCTTTCATATTTTTCTCATCTTTATTTTTCTCTTCCAACAATCCTTTCAGTTAAGTAATAAATAAGTGTTATTGATATGTTTCATATTTTCGCCTTGTCCCTGGGAGAAAATGTCACGAAACTCATAAAATGAGCTACTGTGTACCTTTCTCCTTGGGAGAAAGGGTTAGGGATAGAGGTCTATTCTTTTGAAATTAACCGGATAAAATTATCTTAACAAACATATTAATAAATAATACCGCTTACTTGGATAAGAAAATTTCTGTTTTGTATAATGGGTAAAATTCAGAATGAAAAGCAAATCATTGAATATATGATTCGACTCTATTGTCGAAAAAAACATCATCCTTCTTCAGAAATATGTCCGGAATGTGAAGCATTAATAAAATATGCCTGCGAAAAATTGACTCGTTGTCCTTTTCAGGAGAATAAAACGACCTGTAAGCATTGTAAGGTGCATTGTTATCAAAAAGCAAAGCGGATTGAAATACGCAAGGTAATGAAGTTCTCTGGGGTGAGAATTTTGATTTATAATCCTCTACTGTTTTTTAAACATTACTTCAAATAACTGTACAGGCATTCTAAAAGGAATATTTATTTTGTCTGAGTTGATACTAACAAAAAAGAGACTTTAATGTATAACCCATTAAAGCCTCTTTTTTGTTAGTAGATTAAGGTCTTATTTTAAACCAAGTTTTTTCTTGACAAGCGGTGTCAAATCATTCGATTTAGGCGATTGGTAAATAATGCTTTGTGTACTTAAATCAAAAATATACAAATATCCGTTTTCTGTACCTACTTCATTAATTGCTTTTTTTACTTTGTCGATTACAGGGGTAAATAGTTCCTGTTGTTTCTTTTGCAAATCGGCACTTGCTGTTTGATTAAATGCTGAAATTCGTTGTTCAAGGTCTGAAATTTCACTTTGACGTGCTGTTTTAATGCTTTCAGGCATTGTTGATTGTTTGTCCTGAAAATCTTTTACTTTTGCGTAATATTCTTCACGCATTTTTACTAATTCTTTTTCCCACTGACTTTGTAAGTCACTGACTGTTTTTTCAATGGTAGCGCGTTCTGGCATAAGTGTCAGAATCTCTTGTGAGTTTACGTGGCCTAACTTAACTTCTTGCGCTATCAAGCTGAATGGAAGTGCGCAAAGCAATACTAATGCGATTTTTTTGAACATGTTTTATTTGTTTTGAGTTTATATTATTTGCAACTTTTATTTAATTTATCGTGTTATAGCATACAAAATTATAAAATTATTTTGAATATCCCAATTTTTGGAGAACAACATCACTAATATCAAGTTTCGGTGAGCTGAAAATGACACTCATGGCAGAGCTTTTATCAAAAACTAGTTCAAGGTCTTTTTCTTTACTTATTTCTTGAATTGCCGTATAAACCTCATCCTGTATAGGTTTCATTAAACTTTGGCGTTTCTTGAATAATTCGCCTTCCGGACCAAAATAACTGCGCTTTAGTTCCTGAACAGCTTTTTCTTTCGCAACAATTTCTTCTTCACGTTTTGTTTTCATATCCTCGGAAAGGAATACAAGTTCAGTCTGATAGTTTTTATACATCTTCTGAACCTCTTGCATTTGCACATCTATATCCGATTGCCATTTCTTTGAGATGATATTCAATTGGTCATTTGCCGTTTCATACGAAGGAATATTTTTCATAATATATTCCATATCAACCATTGCAAATTTCTGTGCATTTCCTGCAAATGATATTCCGACTAATAAAACAAGTGCAATAATTAGTTTTTTCATTTTACATTTTATTTATGGTTAAGACTTTCACTTCAGGGACTTCTTTACAATTTCTTTGCCTGAAATAAATACAATGATTTAAAATGTTTCAAACTTAATGGCCTTTCTTGTATGCAGACCATGTGTTTAAAGTTCCTGACCAAGTACAAAGTGGAATTGACTTCCGCTGGTGGTGCCGTTTATCTTATCAAAACCATAACCCCAGTCAATTCCCATCATACCAAACATTGGAAGAAATATACGGACACCTACACCTGCTGTGCGTTTTAAATCAAATGGATTGTAATTCTGAATAGAACTAAAACAATTACCTGCTTCAACAAAGCTTAATGCGTAGATAGTCGCAGATTGTTCTAATGATAATGGGTAGCGTAACTCCATTGTGAATTTATCGTACACATAACCCACAGTATATCCGCTTGCATTAGTAGGAGTAAGTGCACCGCTTGTATAACCTCTCATTGCTATATAGTCGGTACCGTAACTGGTGTTATTTGCCATTCCGTCACCACCCATATTGAATGTTTCAAATGGAGAACGGGCATTTTTGTTGTAATCACCCAGGTATGAGAATATGGCTCTGCTCATTAATACCAATTTGCTGTCTGGAGTCAATGGTGTAAATGTTTTTCCGTTAAATGTCCATTTATGATATTCAAGCCATTTATAACGCTCGGCATTTGTCATATTGACATCAGCATAGTTTTTCCCGTTTAAAGCTGAATATGGTGGTGTAATCTTCAAACCGAGCGAAAAGGTAGAACCACTTCGGGTGTAGATAGGATTATCAATCGAACTGCGACTTAAAGTTAAATTCAAACTGAAGTTATTGAAATGACCGTCGGTTAATGGTGGTAAATATAGCCAGTTTGAAAGCATGTATAACTGATACGATAATTCCCCGTAGAAGGTGAAATAATCATCTGGCCAACTCAAACGTTTCCCATATCCAAGTGAAGCGCCAAGAGTCCTCATGTATTTGTTTGGATCTATTTCGCTTTGATATTGTGCACTGTAACTGCTACTTGTGCTGCCGTAACTGCTTGCTAACGAATTAATGTAATTGCTGTAATTTGCTGCATAACGGCTACTGACATCCGATTGCGTCGAGTAATAGATGGAAGAAGATAATGAATTAGGACGTTTCCCTCCCAACCAGGGATCTAAGAATGATAAACTCACCTGAGAATATGATTGACCATTTGTCTTTCCGTTAATAGTTAAAGTTTGTCCCTCCCCTTGAGGTACTATACGATAGGTGTCTGGTTTGAATAAATTTTGTATGGCAAAATTGCTGAATTTTAAACCGATACTACCTACAACTCCCGTTGATCCCCAGCCTGCTGAAAATTCAATTTGGTCACTTCCTTTTGTTTCAAGTTCATAATTTATATCCACTGTTCCGTTTTCAGGATCTGGCAAAATGTCTGGTTTAATTTTTTCAGGATCAAAAAGTCCCATTTGAGCTAATTCGCGCAATGAACGCATTATATCTTCCTGACTGTATAACTGACCGGGTTTTGTCCTTAACTCACGTCGAACGACATGCTCATAAACACGGGTATTCCCTTTTATGCCAATTTCATTGATTGTGGCTGGNTTTCCTTCATACATCCTCATTTCAAAATCAATCGAATCATTATCCACCTGTACCTCTATAGGATCAACATTAAAGAATAAATATCCTCTGTTCTGATAAAGTTTGCTTACTGCATCATCATCGCTCTGAAGCCTTGCCATTAAACTTTTATGATTGTATACATCCCCTTTTTTTACTCCTAAGATGGCATTCAAATAATCATAAGGATAAATGGTGTTCCCAATCCATTTTATATTCCTGTAATAATACTTCTTCCCTTCACTGACTTTAATGTAAACATTGACTGTTTTGTTGTCAAAAGGAACTACACTGTCTGAAACGATATACGCATCGCGATATCCTATTTCATTGTACTTGTCTATCAATGCTATTTTATCTTTCTCATATTCTTCCCTGACAAACTTTTTGGTACGGAAGAAATTACGCCAATTACCATCATTCGTCTTCTTCATGGCTTTGTTGATTTGATTATGTGTCAATGCAACATTTCCACTATAAATTAATTGATGAATTTTTGTTTTGAGCTTTTTGTCTACGTTAATATCGACAATTACATAGCCTGATTTCTTGGGATCATTCTTTTGATATACATTTACCTGCACATTTAGAAAGCCTTTTTCTTCGAGGTATTTATCAATTACTTTCTTGGCTCTGTCTGAGATGTTTGGAGTGATTTGGTTCCCTTTGATAATGCCTACTTTCACCTCCAGGTCCTCAATCTCTGATTTCTTTAAACCAATATAATTCACTTCCGAGACACGTGGCCTTTCTTTTAATGCAATATTCAACCACACTTTCCCATCTTTAATTTTAGTGGCGACTATTTTGACATCCGAAAAAAGTCCCTGTTTCCAAAACCGTTTTACTGCGTTTGTTATTGCATCTCCTGGTATGTTGACAACATCGCCGATCGCTAATCCGGAAAATCCAATGAGTACAAAGTCTTCATAATTACCTGCGCCGGTGACTGTGATAGCCGCAATCTCATATTTTAGAGTCGAATTGCTATACTCGATAACGGGCAAACTTGTAGTGTCTTTTACCTCTGTTGTTTGTGCTACAAGTAGTTGACAGAATAAAAACAACAAGGTAAAAGAAAAAAGCGTTTTGTAGTGCATAATATATTTTGGAGTGTCGAGGATGATGGATTTGGTGGTTTTATTTACCAAAACGACGTTCTCGTTGTTGAAATTCATAGATTGCTTGATAAAAATTGTCTTTTCGGAATGCCGGCCAATGTGTTTGCGTAAAATATAATTCAGTATATGCTATTTGCCAAAGTAAAAAGTTGCTGATTCGTTCTTCACCACTCGTTCTGATCAGGAGATCTGGATCAGGAATTGATTTTGTAGTCAAATGATTACTGATCAATTCGTCGTTTATATCCTCTGTGCTGTATTTGCCTGATTGAATGTCAGTGCAAATGTTTTTTACTGCATTTGTTATCTCCCAACGTGAAGAATAACTCAGTGCTAACACCAGAGCCAAACCAGTATTTTTTGACGTTTGTGCAATGCAGCGTTGTAGTTTATCGCTTGCGTTGCCCGGCATTCTGCTTAAATCACCTATGGCCATTAAACGAACGTTGTTTTTATTTAATATTGGAGTCTCTTTCTCTATTGTATCAACTAACAACTCCATTAATGCATTTACTTCTGTTTGAGGCCGACTCCAGTTCTCCGTTGAAAAAGCATACAAAGTCAAATACTCAATCCCAATCTCTGCTGCTGCTTCTGTGGTTTCACGCACTGAAGTCACTCCGTTTTGATGTCCGAAAATCCGATCATAACCCCGCTCTTTTGCCCAGCGACCATTCCCATCCATGATGATGGCTATGTGCTTTGGCAAACGGGTTTTATCTATTTTTTCTTTGAAGGATGACATTTCCAATGTTACTTTTTCTTGTATTTGTGTTTGTCTTTCATTACTGTATTATTCTCACAGTCACACACTCTCTTCCAAATGTCAAAACTTATACCTACAGTTAAAGTCGATAATAAATCATTATTAAATGGATTAGATCCGTTTAACCCTCCCGGATTATCAAGTGACTTTACTCCTTCAAGGTTGTCTGCTAATAATAGCCTGGTTGTCCATTGCACATTCAGGTTGCATCGCTGTCCTAATTTCACTTTCATCCCAATACCAAAAGGGAAACTGATTTGTGGACTAAATCTAGTTGAGTCTTTATAACTCATTAATCCTAAACCTGCAAAAATATAGGGTGAGAATAACTTACTAAACTGTTTATATTCACTTTTTTCTAAATCGAAGAAATTGAACTCCCCTGTGAAATCTACTGCTAAAACTGGATGACTCGTAAATCCCTGGCCTGCTACTGTTGTTCCTGTTATTTCTGCTTTTAATGCTAGGCGTGGATCGAATGAGTATCTCAAAAAACCACTATATGCCGGTTGCATATTCTTGAAAAGTTGACTATTGGCATCTCCCAGATAATATGACCCACCAACATTCCCTCCTATTTCTGCACGATATTGATCTTGAGCAGATAGTTGGACTGAAAAAAGACCAAAAACACAAAATAATAATAATCTAATTAGTTTCATTTTCATACTGTTTCTATGAGTATAATTAATTAGACTTAGAACGTGTTTTTAGTGTTTTAATTTTACTAATTCAATCAATTTCTTGCAACAAAAGTAGTGATAATCTTTTAATGATGATAAATTGCCCTTTAACTCAAGGCTTTATTTAACATTAAATTGCAAAATTAGTGAGTTAGTAGTAAATCACGTTTCAAGTATGATAAATAAGCTTAAATTGCCTTTATTCACTGTACATTTCCATCGCTGAATTTTCTTTTTCTGTCATTTCTGAACGTAATTCCGGCGTTTTATCATCCTGACCGCATAAATGCAAAATCCCATGTATCATGATACGTTTTAATTCTTCTGCAAAACTGACTTTAAATTCCCTCGCATTACTCGCTACTGTCTCAATGCTGATAAATATATCACCCGATATAATTACCCCTTCCGAATAATCAAAAGTAATGATATCTGTATAGTAATCGTGCTGAAGGTATTGTTTGTTTACTTCCAGGATGTGCTTGTCCGTACAGAAAATATATACTATTTCTCCTGCTTTTTTTCCGTATACCGTTGCTGTTTGCTTAATCCAACGGTTTATGTTTTGTTCGCGTAGTTCAGGAAGCTCTACTTCTTCCGCAATATATCGAATCATTTTTCTAATTTAGGTTTGTACTCTTTTGAAAATAATCATATAATAATATTTCTTTTTTACGCCCATTCCAACACCTGTAAGACATTAATTCGTAGTATTCTTTTCATTAAAAGAATTAAAATGGAATAATACGAATCAACATCTTCTGTCTGGCTGTCTTGCGGACTTGGGGTCATAACACAAAATATATCATTCAATCCATTTTGTTACTACTATGTAGATTAACTTAAATGGCTAAAGTTCAGTAGATAGCAAATTGCCTTTTTTAGATTTCAATAATGATCTGTGTAAATTAGTGTCATCTGTGGACAATCTCTTGTAATTTCTTTCTTAATCTGAAAGTTATCTGCTTGGGTATACTTTCCCTGATTGTGGGTACTTAATAGGAAATAATTGTATTCTGTTGTGCCCATTGTGGTTTGAATTATTTGTTTCGTTTTAAATCTGTGACATCTTTAATGAAAAAATAAATACCCCAGCAATATGGCTGCTGTGATGCCCGCCAGATCGGCAATTAATCCACATACAATCGCGTATCGGGTATTCTTTATTCCAACCGAACCGAAATAGACGGCAACGATATAAAAAGTTGTATCGGTTGAACCCTGGATAATGCTGGACAATCTGCCTACAAACGAATCTGCGCCATGTAATTTCATGGTCTGAAGCATCATGCCCCGTGATCCGCTCCCGCTTAATGGCTTCATAAATGCGGTAGGTAGCGCATCCACAAAGTCGGTATTGATGCCGGTAAGTCCGACTAACCAACGGATACCATCGGTTAGCAAAGTGAGTGCTCCTGAAGCCTGGAACATGCCAATGGCAACCAGAATGGCTATTAAGTAGGGTATAATCCCAATAGCCACCTGAAATCCTTCTTTTGCGCCTTCAATAAACGAATCGTACACATTTACTTTTCGCTTTAAAGCCATCAGTATAAACAAAATGATAATGGAAAAAAGAATAAAGTTAGCTGCAAAACTTGAATATTTGGCAATTTGTTCCTTAGGAAAACCGCTTAAAAAATAGATAATAGCAATGATTAGTGCCGTTAATCCGCCTAAAGTACCCAGAACTACTTTGTTGAAAAGATTTATTTTCTGTATAATGGCTACTGTGATTAACCCGGTGATAAAAGCAACAAAGGTGGCTAATAAGATAGGAATAAATATGTCTGCTGGATTAACAGCACCCATCTGCGCCCTGTAAACCATAACGCTTATCGGGATAAGGGTCAATCCTGCCGTATTCAATACTAAAAA
>TBL_comb47_HYPODRAFT_10008248_pt1 | contig 10699 bp, 10 predicted proteins | sample TroBogypolimnion_40_FD_10682 | JGI IMG/M metagenome (IMG submission 10682)
ACCAGTCTGCTCAAGTACATCGATGGCTACTTCAATATCACCGAGTGTAGACATCCCAGTAGAAAGAATAATGGGCTTACCAAGGCGACCAAGGTGGCGCAGATAAGGCAAGTTGGTAATTTCGCCAGAGGGGATCTTAAAAATCTTCTGGCCAAGGCCTGCCAAAAAGTTAACGCTTTCAATATCAAAGCCGGTAGATAAAAAGCCAATGTCACGCATCTCGCAATGCTCAATAAGTTGACGATGCATCTCCTCGCTCAGCTCTAGGCGACTCAACATAGCATGCTGAGACTCCGCTCTATCGGTGCTTTGCTCTTGATAAATTGCTTTTTTGGCACTGCGCGTCACTTGGCGATCTGCGTTAAAGGTTTGAAATTTGATAATATCCGCCCCTGCATCTGCGGCAGCATCAATTAATTGCTTAGCTAGGCTTAGATCGCCGTTATGATTAACTCCGGCTTCAGCAATTATAAGTGTTCTATTGATCATAAATAAATGTTCTTTACATGAGAAACATCTATTAATAGACCTACAATCGGCAGCTCTATAGTTGCAGCCACTGCATTAGCTAAATCGCCTCGAGCACTCATATATTGTAAGCATCCACCTTATAACCTAGAAGATTATCGGACTCAACGAACCATTCAATGGTTTCAGTTAAGCCTCTCTTAAGACCCTCCCGTCCACCATAACTTGGCTGCCAACCAAACAATTGCCTGGCTTTGCGATTATCCGCCCACAGACGTTCTACCTCTGAGTTCGGTGGACGCATTCTTATTTCATCGCTAATAATCTCAATCTCCGTATCCATAACCTCGGCGATTAGATGAGCTGTCTCCCCTATAGAAATCTCGAAATTACTACCAAAGTTAATAACTTCTCCGAGCCCCTGTTGTGAATTGAGTGTCGCTATAAAGCCAGCTACAGTGTCATGCACACAGTTGAAATCTCGAGTAGGTGAAACTGCACCCAATTTGATCTGTCTCTTACCGCTTGCAATCTGGGAAATGATTGTTGGAATAACAGCTCGCGCAGACTGACGAGGACCATAAGTATTAAAGGGCCGGATAATAACTACCGGCAAGCCAAAGGACGCATAAAACGAATATGCCAATTGATCTGCCGCAATCTTAGAAGCAGAGTATGGTGACTGACCCTGCAAAGGATGCTCTTCAGAAATCGGTACAAACCTTGCGGTTCCATAAACCTCGCTTGTTGAAGTATGTATCACTTTTTCAACACCAAGCTCTCTAGCTGCCTGCAGGATATTTAGTGTGCCTTTAATATTGGTATCTACATAAGTATCAGGCGAGTGATAAGAATAGGGAATTGCAATAAGTGCGGCCAAATGCAAGACAGCTTCACAACCCTTCATAGCCTCTCTAACCCCATGCGGATCGCGAATATCACCGGAAAATATTTCAAACTTACCTTTGATATCCGGGGCGCAATGGTCTAGCCAGCCCCATGAATTAAAAGAGTTGTACATCACAAAAGCTCGAACTTTGTACCCTTGACGCACCAAGGCTTCCGTTAAATGTGAGCCAATAAAACCATCGGCGCCAGTAATTAGAATTGTAGGATTATTTTTTAAGATCATAAAAGTAGCGACACCGAATAATTAATATCCGCAATAACTGTAAGCACGATTGGAAATTTTCATCATAATCTCGAATTATGTTCAAGATAGTCTCGGTATACATCTCTCAAACCTACCAATAAAGATATATTTGGCTGCCATCCTAAGCTATTTAAATTGGCTGAATCGATCATTTTTCTAGAGGCACCATCTGGCTTAGTTCGATCAAATTTAATCTGCCCCTCATAGCCAACGGTATTTTTAATTAAATTTGCTAACTCTACAATCGTAACATCACTACCAAAGCTAACATTGATATGACTCTCCATGGGTGCAATTTTTTTATCGTAAATTTCTTTTTTCAAGTGCATCACAAATACTGAGGCAGAGGCCATATCGTCGACATGTAAAAATTCTCGTCTTGGCTTACCCGTACCCCAAATTACTACCTCAGGGGAATTAGCAATTTTAGCCTCATGAAAGCGTCGAATAAGTGCCGGAATAACATGACTATTTTCAGGATGATAATTATCTCCTGGGCCATATAGGTTTGTTGGCATGACAGACCGGTAATCAATGCCATGGGACTTACCGTATTGTCTGTTGTAACTTTCACATAACTTAATTCCAGCAATTTTGGCAATTGCATAAGGTTCATTTGTAGGCTCAAGCTTGCCAGTTAAGAGCTCATCCTCACGCATAGGTTGATTTGCAAGTCGAGGGTAAATGCAGCTCGAACCCAAGAAAAGAAGTTTCTGAACACCTGATACAAAGGCCTGATGAATTACATTAGCCTCCATCATTAAATTTTGATAAATAAATTCAGCTGGATAGGTATTATTAGCGTAAATTCCACCAACTTTGGCAGCAGCCAAATACACTTGATCAGGTTTTTCTTTAGCAAAGAATTCTGCTACAGCGGCTTGATTTATTAGATCCAGCTCTGCATGAGTACGAGTCACTAAATTGGTAAATCCAAGCTCAAGCAACTTTCGTGTAATTGCACTACCCACCATTCCGCGATGACCCGCAATAAAAATTTTTGGCTGTTGAATTGTCATCATTTTCTACGCCTGCGATTGGGACTCAAAGGCCCAAGAACTCTTACACATATCCAGTAGTGATCGGCTAGCACTCCATGCCAAGACTTGATTCGCCTTTGCAATAGAAGCATAACAACTAGCGATATCGCCTAAGCGCCTGCTTACTATTTTATAAGCAATCTTTTTGCCACAAGCCTCCTCGAACGTCTGCATCATCTGTAAAACACTATACCCCTGACCAGTTCCCAAATTGAATATTTCAATTCCTTGGGTTTGATTTAAATAGGCCACAGCTGCTAAGTGCCCCTCAGCCAAATCTAGGACATGCAAATAATCTCGCACACCAGTTCCATCGTGAGTGGGATAGTCGTTACCGAACACCTTCAACTCACTCAGCTTTCCACTTGCGACTTGAGCAATGTACGGCATGAGGTTGTTTGGCACGCCTTGAGGTCTCTCTCCCAGCAGCCTGGATGGATGTGCACCGGTGGGATTGAAATACCGAAGGATCGCAATTTTCCATTCTTGATCGGCTTTAGCGACATCTCTCAAAATTTCCTCGATCTGTAGCTTGGTCTGACCATAAGGGCTTTGGGGATCAAGCGGATGAGCTTCATCGATCGGAAGATACTCTGGGTCTCCATAAACCGTAGCACTGGAGCTAAACACTAGCTTCTTTATACCCAAATTGAGCATTGCTCTCAACAGACTCAAGGTTCCGTGAACATTATTCTCGTAGTAATCCAGAGGCAATTCCACAGACTCACCTACAGCCTTTAGGCCTGCAAAATGAATGACAGCGTCAATGCTGTGATGTTCCATAGTCTTTTGTAGCAGCTCCGTATTGCGAACATCTCCTTCAACATAAGCGACAGACTTTCCGAGCACCGCTTCTAATCGCTGAATAACTGAGGGTGAGCTATTACAAAAATTGTCAAAAATAACAACAGAATGTCCTGCCTCTACCAAAGCTACGCATGTGTGGCTTCCGATATAGCCAGCTCCGCCGGTGAGCAATACATTCATATGCTGAAATAACCAATAAGGAAAGGCTTAAAAAACATTAATTCTCTTTTCCAACGGACACCGTATAGCCATGATTTTTTAATAAGGCGTTACGCTTGGCCTGATCCAAATCATTAGCCACCATCTCTTTGATCATTTGATCGATAGTAATTTCAGGCACCCAACCCAACTTAGCCTTAGCTTTAGCGGGATCACCCAATAAAGTCTCTACTTCAGTTGGACGGTAGTATCGAGGGTCGATTTGTACAACTACGTCGCCCACCTTAATAGCTGGCGCCTGATCACCATCAATAGCCGCCACGATCGCTTTTTCATTCTCAGCTTTACCCTCGAACTTCAAAGTGATGCCAAGTCGGCTTGCACTGCGGATAATAAATTCACGCACAGTAAATTGCACACCAGTGGCAATCACAAAATCTTCTGGCTTGTCTTGCTGCAACATTAACCATTGCATGCGAACATAATCTTTTGCATGGCCCCAGTCACGCAAGGCATCAATGTTCCCCATATACAAACACTGCTCAAGACCCTGTGCAATATTCGCTAATCCGCGAGTGACTTTTCTAGTGACAAAGGTTTCACCTCGCCGCATCGATTCATGGTTAAACAAAATACCATTACAGGCATACATTCCATACGCCTCCCGATAGTTCACAGTAATCCAGTAAGCATAAAGCTTTGCAACCGCATAAGGGCTTCTTGGATAAAAAGGGGTAGTTTCTTTCTGAGGAATTTCTTGAACCAAGCCATAAAGCTCAGAAGTGGAGGCTTGATAAAAACGAGTCTTTTTTTCTAAGCCCAGAATACGGATTGCTTCAAGTATTCGCAAGGGACCCATAGCATCAACATCTGCCGTGTACTCAGGGGATTCAAAAGAAACTGCGACATGACTTTGTGCGCCCAAGTTATAAATCTCATCTGGCTGGCACTCTTGAATAATACGTACCAAGTTACTGGTGTCAGTTAAATCACCATAATGCAATATAAGGTCTCGATGATTGACATGTGGATCTTGATATAAATGATCAATTCGATCGGTATTAAAGGAAGAGGCGCGGCGCTTAATGCCATGCACAAGATATCCTTTTTCCAATAAGAATTCAGCAAGGTAAGAGCCATCTTGCCCAGTTATGCCAGTGATTAAGGCTACTTTTTGCTTATTCATATTGCCAGTCATATCTTTAGCTTCTTCCGTATGTATCTTCGAATCGAACAATATCGTCCTCGCCCAAATAACTACCCGACTGCACTTCAATAATCTCAAGGGGTTCTGATCCGCGATTTGCAAGACGGTGTGTTTGTCCTTGTGGGATAAAAGTGCTTTGATTTTCTGTGAGGGCGATGACTTGGTCACCATTCGTAATTTCCGCGACACCCTTCACCACAATCCAATGCTCTGCTCGGTGATGGTGCATTTGCAAAGAAAGGCTTGCGCCTGGCTTGACTTGGATTCTCTTAACCTTGAAACGCTCACCTTCATCAACACTGTCATACCAACCCCAGGGCCTAGCGACTTTTCGATGAAGACTCTTTTCCCCGCGCTTCTGACTCTCTAGCTGAGCAACAATATTTTTAACTTCCTGACTATTTTTTCGATCTGCTACTAGTACAGCATCTGCTGTTTCCACAACGATCAGATTTTCTACTCCAGCTACAGTCACCAAGCGACTATTAGCATGTACTAAAGAATTTTTAGAATGGATTAATAAAGTATCGCCAATAGCAACGTTGCCATCTTGATCCTGTTGCCCTACCTGCCAAACGGCATCCCAAGCACCCAAATCATTCCACCCAGCATCTAGCTCAATCATCTTGATTGGGAAATGTGAATGTGGGCACTTTTCGATGACTGCGTAATCGATAGATTCGCTCGGAATTCCTTCAAATTCTTTTTTGCCTGGACGAATAAAGCTCACACCGCCAGATACATCCTCAGATTTTGCATGCCATGCACTCTCGCTAGCCTCAAAAATATCTGCACGAAATTCTTTCAGAGCAGCCAGCCAAGTACTCGCCCTTAAAACGAACATGCCACTATTCCAAAGATAATTGCCAGCACTGAGATATGCTTGCGCTGTTTCGCTATCAGGTTTTTCTACAAACTTTTCAACTACATATTCATGATTTTCACCTTTGCCACCAGCACGCTGGATATATCCGTAGCCAGTTTCTGGTGATGTAGGTGCAATACCTAAAATTGAAATTGCATCGCCGCCATCCTCAACCACTTGGATGCTATCTTGGAGCGCTTTAGTAAAAGCCTCTTGATTCTGAATTGTTTGGTCGGCAGGGGTAATAACTAAAATAGGATCGTGCCCCTCATATAAATGAGCGGCACAGAGCGCTGCCATACTCAATGCAGGTGCTGTATTTCGTCCACAAGGCTCAAGCAGCAAAGTAGCATTTACTGACTGCAGCTCACGCAACTGATCCAATACTAAAAACCGATGCTCCTCATTCGTTACCACCAAGGTATCACCCAGGGTTATGCTTGAGTTTGCTACGGCATGAATACGCTGCACTGCCTGCTGAAATAAGCTCTGCGAACTACCATCCCCAGAAAGCACCAGAAATTGCTTCGGAAACCCAGATCGGGATAGCGGCCAAAGCCGAGTACCGGAACCACCGCAAAGTATGACTGGGATGACTAATGCCATAGAAGAATTCTTGTAAGCTTTTGGGCTTTTTTATAAATAAGCCATAATTTTAAAGGCTTATTTCGCCTATTTTGCAAAACTCGAGAATTAATTAAAATCTGTCTAGCCGCAAGATAGCGCTATTCTTAATCCATAAATGAGGAGTCAAAATGACAGCAAATACCCCCAAAATCAAGCTTCGCAATTCAGTAACAGAGTGCGCCCAATCCATTCGTAAAGAAAATTTCGGCAAATATCACAACTACGGCATCAAAGACTGCATCATCTCTATTGCAGCCAGCAAAGTGAAATAAGCAAAACAAGCCCCTGCTTGAAGCCTTCCGGGACTTTCTTGGGGCTTATTTAGGTCGATTGGGGTATGGCTTACCAGTTACATTGCTGTAAGCCGCCCCGGCCAGTATCAACAAGACCGAATCGACCATGACTGGGAAAAAAGCATATCGGTAGCTACCGATATGTCCCAAAACTGCAATGAGCGCGACTGCAGCAGCAGGCGGATGCAAGCAACGCAGAATAAACATTCCCAAAATGGATAGCGCTGCCGCCACGGGTGCCGCCAATAATGGCTCACCAAGCAGATGAAAACAGCTAACTCCAACTAGGGCTGAGAGGGTATTTCCGGCAATGACGGCCCAGGGCTGGGCCATTGGACTTTGCGGCAAAGCAAATAGCAATAAGGCGCTGGCTCCTAAGGATGCCATTAACCATTCATCCATCCCATTTAGCTCACCAAGGTATTTGGCAATAGTGAGTACTAACATCAAACCGATAAAAGCACCAATAATTGCCCTAATACGCTCTACCCAAGGAACAAACGGCTGATCCCCTCCCAAATAGAAGCTGTAATGCTTTATCCAATAACGCAGGGTATGTCTCATAAATAACTAGTGCCCCTAGAAATGCAGATTAATTGCTTTCTTTAATCAGTATTTAATTATTAGTTGTTTTTAGCTATCAAACCAATACAAAAATACGATTATCCATAGACTTGCTTTTGTCCATAATAAGGCCGTGGCAGCTCTATCTTTAAAGTTCTGCCCCCTATTTATAAAAATCTGATTTTAGGAGTCTCAAGATGGCTAAAACCGTAAAAGGTACAAAGACTGAGCAGTCTTTGAAAGAAGCATTTGCTGGGGAATCACAAGCAAACCGTCGTTACCTCTATTTCGCAAACCAAGCTGATATTGCCGGTGCAAACGATGTAGCAGCTGTTTTCCGCTCAACTGCTGAAGGTGAAACTGGTCACGCCCATGGTCACATGGAGTACTTGATTGAAGGTGGTGCAGGCGAGCCGGGTACTGGCATGCCAGCTAAGACAGTTGCCGAAGCATTGCAAGCTGCTATCGCAGGCGAAACACATGAGTACACCGACATGTACCCAGGCATGGCAAAAACAGCACGTGATGAAGGCTTTGATGAAATCGCTGATTGGTTTGAAACTTTAGCTAAAGCTGAACGTAGCCACGCCAACAAATTCACTAAGACTTTGGAAGCTCACTTAGCAAATGTCTAAGTAACTCTCCCTGCAAGTTATACCAGTAGGTAAACAAACAGCCACCCTAGGGTGGCTGTTTGTTTATTACACAATGCATCACACGATGTAAAAAAATTAAACTGCCAATCACTTACTCAAAATAATTCTTAAGTCGAGCCTTAACAACCGGGCCTTCAATTAACTTTAAAAATTTACCCATACTAAATTTAATGCCTACCTTTTTAAAGGCCCCTATCAAGGCTTGATTGGTTTTTCTTGCAAGGCTGTCATGATGACGATAATCTTCCGCCTCAAATGTCTGGCCCTCATTAGAGGTCCAACTACTAACAAAGCATTTGCGACGATCGACGCTAAAGGCAACAATCGAATCATAAAAATGCGCTGAATAAACTGCGTCCCTAAACATATTCTTAACGACCTCAACGCCAGGAAAGCGCGCATTGATGCCATCTATAAATAACTTAGCGTAATTAATAAAGGAATATTTTGATGGATTACCAAAATCTTTAAAGTAACTTGCATGCACATCCTCAACGATCAATAAACCGCCATCTTTAATAAAAGGGATCGACTGATGAGTGGTTACAATTTGTTGCTCGTTCGTATGGCCACCATCGTCCAACAATACATCAACCATCCCAATAGAACTAAAAAAATCTCGCCAAAAATCAGGACTGCTTTGGCTTCCAATAAAGATCTCGAACCCATCCTCTTCCCAGCGCTTTGCCAAGGGATTGAAATCAACCCCAATAATGCGAGCCTCAGGCCCAAAGAAGTCGCGCCACATAAATAAAGAGCCACCGTTTAAAACGCCCACCTCTACAAAAGTTATCTTCTTATTGCGGTATTTACTCAATAGCTCTTCATAGACCTGGAAATAAGCAGAATGCTTTAAGGAGAGATAGGGAGAGGCAAGATAAGATTTATAAATCTCTAAATCCTGAAGTCGCGGTTCAATTTGGTTCATTACTGCCATCTCCGTGAAATATTTGGTGTGAATGCTTTATTGTGCATTAAGTTGATCTAATCGATTCAACTTAATGAGCTTTAGTTGATTGAATTAATTTCTGCAGGATTTGCTCATTAAAGTCTTTGGCAATATAAATAGCAGCAGCTGGTGTAATGTGGTCCTCATCCAGAGTCACCAAGGGATTTCCGACCCCAGGAATCTGAACCATGCAGCCATTCTCATTGCAAAGCTTTTCATAAGGAGCATAAAAAATTTCGCCGGATTGGTTAACCAAAAGTTTAAGATCATGGTTTATTTTTGGGGTCCCGGAATCAAGTCCCTGACTAAAAAATTCTGGTGGCAAGTTCCCTATTTTTTTCCAATAACGATAGACTATCCTAGGCAAGTCTTCTGTCCAGCGGGGGGTGGGGCCAATCACTGCAACCTGGATACCGGCGGCATGAAACGTCGAAATGGTTTTTTGTAGGCTCGCGTAATAGCCGTTATGCCAGCCTTTATAAATCACAACTAGATTCGGCTTTAGCTTCAGAATTTGATCGAGCGCCTCTTGATTGGCCTTCCGGCAAAACTCATCTTGATCTGCTGAAGGCATTAATCCGCCACAACCAGCTATAGTAAATTGCGAAACACTGACCCTGGCGTCCGTCTCCTCAAGCCAATGAAATCCTGGGTACATAGAGGCGCCATGGGAGTCTCCCCATAAAACTAACTTATAGGGCCTGTCTTGATGTATACACTCCGAAGCAAAATGGCTTTCACCGTTTTCCTTCCCCATCAGAAAGCAAACGTGCTGACGCTGCTCTTTAACTTTGTCATAGGTATAAGTGGATATTTGTTGCAAAAAACGCTTATGTCGATATTGAATACCTTTACGATCAAAGCAGTTGTACCCCAAATACCCGATCAGTATTATTAAAAATATCAACGCAATATTTTTATGAGTGCGATAGCTCGCATTAAAACGAATCGGCCTCTCTACAAAGCGATAGGTAAGCCAAGCTAAAGTAATAGAGGTCAAAACCAATACAGCACGCATCGGCACCGAGGGCGCCTCCCCTTGCTGTAGCTTTGCAAAAGCTAATAAGGGCCAGTGCCAAAGATACAGCGGGAAGCTAATTAAGCCAAACCAGACCAGTACCTTATTGCTCAGAACATGCTTATTGCACCATGCCGTCGCTCCCGAACCGATGATGAACGCTGCTCCAAGCGTTGGCATTAAAGCCCACCATCCCGGGAAGGCACTCTTCTGATTCAAAATCAGCGCCGCTAACAAAATCAACGCTAGACCAAGCGCAGAGAATGCACTTCGATGAGCTAATTTGATTTTCTGCAAAGTAACTGAATGATGAACAGTGCCATAGGCCAACAAAGCACCAATTAACAATTCCCAAAAGCGTGTCAGAGGAGAGTAAAAGGTGGCAACTGGATTGGCATTAATATTGACGACATTTAAGGCAAAAGAAATCAATCCAATGATCGCAATAGCTGGCAACACTTTTTTAGGCCAACGTGCAATCCACCAAATAAACAGCGGCCAAACAAAATAGAACTGTTCTTCTATTCCCAAGGACCAGAGGTGCAACAAAGGCTTAAGCTCCGCCGCCTTATCAAAGTAACCGCTCTCATTCCAAAGAACCAGATTTGAAATGAATCCTGCACCGCCAGCAATATGCTTACCAAGTTGCGCAAAGTCATCGGCCAGCAAATTGAGCCAACCAAATGCATAACTAAAAAGCAACACAATAAAGAGTGCTGGAAAAATGCGATTAATGCGTCGACTGTAGAACTCTAAAAAACTAAAATGTTTTTCATCAATATTTTGAAAGATGATGGTAGAGATGAGATAACCAGAAATGATAAAAAAGACATCAACCCCAACAAACCCGCCGCTCAACCATTCAGGAAAGGCGTGAAAAATCAATACGGATA
>TBL_comb47_HYPODRAFT_10008250_pt1 | contig 10694 bp, 10 predicted proteins | sample TroBogypolimnion_40_FD_10682 | JGI IMG/M metagenome (IMG submission 10682)
CTATCGCTCTCGAAGATGCTGTCACTCCTAAGTGCTTGCTTTGCTGTTTTGATGTGTGTGTCCTCCACAACAAGGTTTGGTTACGTGATCTACCCACTGAATTTTGCACTGTGGTCCTGGGCGACAAGGTAGTCCACCTACAGATTTGAAATTGGATTTCTGTCCCTTTCAAAATCTTTGATCAACTGAAAGATCTAATGAAACAGCCTTCGATCAGGTTTTTTGTAAACAACACCACTTCGACTTATAGCGCTGATAGATTACAAATCTATTACCGCAGTACCTAACTTTGGGGGGCCAAAATGTCACTGAATAAAGATTCGCAACAGTCATTACAGAAAGGTGTGCTCAGCGTTCCAAACGGAATTGCATTAGCCGCTGCAGCGATGGCGCCTGTACTAGCAGTTGTTTTAAATGCACCTGCAGCAGCGCCGCAAGCTGGATCAGCATTGCCTCTGTCATTCTTGCTTGCCTTCATCGCATGTTTGCTGACAGGAAATACTGTTGTGCAGTTTTCGAAGTTGCTTCCGTCTTCTGGTTCGTTCTATACGTTTAACCGAGCAGGTATAGGACCTACAGCTGGCTTCTTCACAGGGTGGCTTTTCTGGATGGGTTATGCATTATTGGCTCCAGGACTGTTCTCTGCGTTTGGTTCATTCGTCCATGATTACTTTGTTGCAACTTTCAATTCGAATGTTCCTTGGTGGGTCTTTTCATTGATTGGAATGGTTTTAATTCTTGGGCTTTCAATACGTTCGATTCGAGCATCAGTGAATCTTGATCTATTCCTGTTGGTACTCGAGGTAGTGATTTTCCTAGTTCTTGCCATTCTTGCAATCTTTCATGCAGGTCACGGAAATACTCTTAGTTACTTCAATCCAGGATCTTCACCTCATGGAATCTCTGGCGTTGGCCTTGGCGTTGTTTTTGGAATTCTTTCGTTCATTGGCTTTGACGCCGCAGCAACGTTGGGAGAAGAAACCCGCGATCCTAAGAAGAATGTTCCACTTGCAGTTAACTCAGCACTATTCGCTGTTGGAATTTTCTATGTAATTGTTATGTACGCGCTAACTTCAGGATATGGCCTCAACAACCACGCAAACCTGCTTAAGTTCTTGGGTGATCCAAATCCTTTTGTGACACTTGGACACCACTACGCTCACTGGTTGCTGCAGCCAATTGAGCTTGCAGCGATTGCCGGATTGTTCAGTTGCTTCATGGCAATTCACAATACGACTGTTCGCGTTATGTTCTCAATGGGACGTGACCAGATTCTTCCTAAGTCAATAGGAAAGGTTCACAAAGACTGGTACTCACCATATGGCGCAATTGCAGCGCAAACGGCGTTTACTGTTGTTGCTGGAATTGCTGGAGGTGTGTGGCTCGGACCTGGTGCGAGTGGGAACTATGGTTTCACAGGGACCATTGGAACAGTTGCCATCGTGATTGTCTACTGTCTCTCAAACATTGCGCTAATTAAGTACTTCTGGAAGCGAAATGACCGAAACACTGCTCGCCACATTGTTATTCCAGTGCTTGGAATTATTGCGCTGGCCTACCCACTGTGGAGTGTTGCAAAGCCGGGGCAAAGTTGGCCATACAGCCTCGTGCCATGGATTGTTCTTGGTTGGCTTGCCTTGGGAACTGCTCTGTTGTTGATCTACAGAAAGAATTCTCCAGAGAAGATTAATTCTCTGGGTCAGTTCATTAATGATGATGAGTTTGCTCATCATCATGGAAATTGATTTAAAAAGATTCATCCATGATCATTGTTGATGGCAAAGAAGTATTTAGTGAATTATCAGAATTGGTGGATCCCAAACACACTGCGTTAATTGTCATCGACATGCAAAAAGACTTCATTGATTCTGATGGTGTCTTTGGGAAAATGGGAATTGATCTTTCGATGTATGAAACAGTAAAACCCCGTGTTCGCGAACTGCTCGAATCTGCTCGCGAACACGGGGTTTCTGTTATTCATCTTCAAAATACTGCTCTTGATGCCCGTGGCAGTGATTCGCCAGCACAAATTCGCTTCAATCTTCGAATGCACATGGCTGCGCGTGAGGACTTACCAGCTCTTCGTTACACAATTCCTGGAACAACTGGCCATAACTTCTCTGCAGGGTTTGAGCCAACTAAGGGAGAATTTGTTGTACTGAAATATCGTTCCAGCGGTTTTTGGGGCACCAATCTAGATCTTCTGCTTCGAAGCAATGCAATCCAGTGCGTTGTTATCGCTGGATGTACCACCGAAGGTTGCGTTGAGTCAACTGCAAGAGACGCGCTGTTTGCAAATTATTTCGTCACAATCGCTGAAGATGCAGTTGGTAGTGATGATAAATCTCAACATGATGCTTCAATGCTTCTGATGAGTAATCGCTTTGACATCGCGACAACTTCAGCAATCTCAAAACTATGGAAGGAAGCAAATTGATGCGCCTTCAAAATAAGATTGCTTTGGTTACGGGTGCGTCTTCAGGAATTGGTCAAGGCATTGCAATCGCCTTTGCATCAGAAGGAGCCGATGTAATTGTTGCTGATCTTTCTGGCCCTGAAGCGGCAACAGATACTTTAAGCGCAATTAAGGCTCATGGTAGAAGGGCATTGTATGTACAAACTGATGTTGCTGACGAAAAAAGCGTTTCGAATCTTGCTCGAGTTGCGATCGATGAGTTTGGGCGAGTTGACATACTTGTAAATAACGCAGGTATCTTCACTGAATCTCTTATAGAGAATTTGTCTGTAGGTGACTGGGACCGAGTTCTGAACACGAATTTAAGAGGTACTTTTCTCTGCATTCGTGCATTTATCAATCCAATGCTTGAGCGCGGTGAAGGGAGAATAATCAATATTGCTTCGCAGCTCGGTCAAATTGGTGGAGGAGCAGTTGGTCACTACAGCGCGTCGAAAGCTGGGATTATCGGACTCACAAAGTCACTGGCACGAGAAGTATCTACACGTGGTGTATTAGTAAACGCAATTGCCCCCGGACCAATTATTACGCCACTGCTCGATAGCGAAACCGAAGAATGGCGAAGTGCAAAGCTCGCCGAACTACCAATTGGAAGATTCGGCCGTGTTGACGAAGTCACACCAACTGCGATTCTTCTCGCGTCCGCTGAAGGAAGCTACTACGTTGGCCAAACATTGGGTCCAAACGGTGGCGACGTAATGCTCTAATTATGAAAGAAAAAATGTCAACTAATTCAATATTGAAAGCTGCAAAAGACGCAGGAGTTCAGTTAATTCGACTGGAATATTGTGATGCGAGTGGTGTTGCACGCTCCAAGGCTGTTCACATTAGTCAATTAGAGACAAAGTTGCGTGATGGTGTGAATTTAACTCGTGCACAAATGTCCATCAACATGCTTGAAACGATGGTTCACATTGATGGCATGGAACCAATAGGTGAAATACGAATAGTTCCCGATCCCGATACGTTTCGTGTTCTGCCTTGGGTGCCTGGCTCTGCGGTTGTGCTCTGTGATCAACTCGACGAGACAAGAACTGACTGGGGTGCATGCCCACGATCATTCTTGAAGAAAATGATTGAAAGAGCTGCGAGCTTAGGGCTTCGCTTTGAAGCTGCTTTTGAAAATGAGTATTACCTTGCATATGAGGACGACGGTAAATATCGTCCATTCGATTTCGTTCATCATTCACCGGTTTACAGCCCAATTGGGCACGATTTAAATGCACAAATAATGATTGATACTGTTACCGCCCTCGAGAAAATGGGAATCGAGCCGGAACAGGCAATTAATGAATTTGGTAGGGGGCAGCAAGAAATCGCAATTCACTACACCGATGCTCTTCGAGCAGCTGATAATCAGATGTATTTCCGTGACACGGTTCGCGGTGTTGCTCTTCAGCACGGTCTTCTTGCTTCATTTGCACCAAAACCTTTTCCAGATGAGATTGGTAGTGGCGCTCACATTCATTTTTCACTTTGGGACACAAAAACAGATGTAAATGTGCTCCATGATGAATCATCTGAGCGAGGACTGTCACTTATTGCTCGGCAATTCGTTGCAGGTGTCCAGGCCCATCTCCCCGCACTGGTTGCTCTAACCGCACCTAGTTACAACTCATATCGCCGACTAAAGCCTGGTGCATGGGCGTCTTCAACTGCCTCGTGGGGCTTTGATAACAAAGAAGTTGCTCTGCGAGTGATTTCTCCTTTCTTTGAGGGTTCAGGTCAAAGTCTCAACATTGAGTACAAGCCATCTGACGCAAGTTCAAATCCTTACCTTTCGCTTGGTGCATTGCTCGCCGCCGGACTCGATGGAATTGATCGTGGTCTTACCCCAGGACTGCCATGTGAACATGACCCCGCGAAGCTCTCAGCAGAAGAATTGGCTGCATGTAAGGCCGTTCCTCTTCCTTCGACAATGCATGATGCCCTCAATAACCTTGAAGGTGACAAATTCCTTACCTCGTCATTAGGAGACCTTTTAACTCGATGCATTCTGTTAACTAGGCGTCACGAGGCAGACCAATTTGCTGCAAATGACATCGACTTTGAACTAAATAATCACTTCTACAGGTTTTAGCGATGGTCGATCTGGGCCTTGAAGAGATAAGCATTATTGATAATCATTGTCACGCTGTGAAACTAGATTCGTTCCATGACCTTGAATCTTGGCGGTCGCTTTTTAGCGAATCACATGACAAATCAATGCAGACTGATGATTCTGCGAACACAGCCTTTTATGGTCGTTTAATAAATCTTCTGAGTGAACATTTAGGCTGTGAGGCAACAGAAGAAGCGGTCTACAAAAAACGCTCTGCACTGAGTGCAGCTGACGCTGTATCGAAACTTCTTGCAAATTCTGGTATTGGAACGTACATCTTTGATGATGGCTACCCACCTAGAGACGAAGCAGTCTCGGAAGAAGAGTTCAATCGACTAAGTGGGGGAGAGTCCTTTTACCTACTTAGACTTGAAGTTGAATTTCAGAAGATAATTGCAGCAACCGATTCTTTCACGGCTCTTATCGAAAAAGTTCGTGAACTGGTTAGTGATGTGCGCAGTAAGGGGTACGTTGGCTTTAAGTCAATTGTTGGATACCGCACAGGTCTAAACATCGAAAACTGGGATGAAGATCAAGTCCTCTCTGCATACAGTGAGGCTCGATCTGAGGTTTTTAAAACTGGGTCTGTGCGACTTGGCTATAAGCCATTGGTTGACCACCTTCTTCATCTTTCACTTGAATCTGCAGCATTGCAAGAGCTGCCTGTTCAGTTCCACGTTGCATATGGCGATCCAGATGTTGACTTTAGAACTGCTAACCCTCTTGAGCTCAGGTCAGTGCTTGAGAATGATCGATATAAAAATGCACCAATTGTGATGCTCCATGGTTGCTGGCCGTATACGAAAGAAGGGTCATACCTTGCTTCCGTCTATCAAAACGCGTATTTAGATGTTTCATACGGCATTGCATTTCAGTCGAGTCGTTCTATGCTGCGAATGACTGAAGAAGCCTTTAGTGTTGCCCCTTCCTCAAAAATTCTCTACTCCTCAGATGGCGCTCGTGTTCCGGACCTTCACGTAATGTCAGCAATCTCCGCTCGAAAAGCAGTTAATGAAGTTCTTAAATCAATGATTGACGATCATGACTTCACACTGATTAACGCTAAGAAAGCTGCAGAGTCCTTTTTTAAAGGGAATGCAGCCCGAATATATGGGATTGGATCATAAATGGCAGGAATTGTAGAAGGTAAAAGAGTTTTTCTAACCGGCGGTGGAGGAAATCTCGGTAGCGCAACAGCAAAATTACTAGCAAAAGAAGGCGCATCGGTAGCCGTTGTTGACATTTCTCTTCAGGCCTCTGAAGATGTTGTTGCTGAAATAAATAGTAACGGCGGAATCGCAATTGCGATTCAGGCAGATGTTCGCAACGATAATCAAATCTTTGATGCTGTCGCAGAATCCGTTGGCGAATTTGGTGGACTTGACACTCTCATTAATAACGCTGGAATTATGCCTCATCAAGATGCATCAATGCTTGATGCTGACCTGGATGAGTGGCGCGCAATCTATGAGCTCAACACACTTGGAACCGTGACAGTCTCTCGACATGTGGTTCCCCACATTAAAGAAGCTGGCGGCGGTTCCGTGATCAACATGAGCTCGTTCTTGGCAGTTATTGGCTGTAGTTACCCCCAAGATGCCTACACGTCGTCTAAAGGAGCGCTCTCTGCTTTAACTAGATCAATGTCAGCACAGTTTGGACCCCACAACATTCGCGTAAATGCCATGGCGCCTGGTCCAATTCTTACTGCACACGTCGAACAGTTTTTTCCAGATCCTGCTGCTCGCGCGCTGCGTCTGGCGAGAGTGCCACTTGGAAGGTTTGGAAAACCAGACGATGTTGCGGGACTGGCTACCTTTTTAACCTCAGAATGGTCATCTTGGATCTCCGGTCAGGTAATAACACTTGATGGTGGAATTTCAATTAATTATGTATAAGTGGCCTAACACCAATGCCTCTGGTTTCAGCGAAGAAAAAATACTTCGCTCGAGCGACAAGGCGTACGTAATTTTGCGTGACTTAATTGTTTCACTCGAACTTAAGCCTGGTTCAATAGTGAATGAACAGGAATTAGCAAGCAGATTAAAACTTGGGCGCATGCCAGTGAGAGAAGCTCTTGCTCGACTCGCTGTTGAACAATTCGTTGAAATTCTGCAACGACGCGGAGCAATGATTGCTCCAATCACTTTAGAGGGCGCTAGTGAGTTGTTTGAAGCACGAGAAGTCATTGAGTGCGGTATCGCTAGGATTGCAGCCGTTCGAATTACTGACGAGCAACTAGAGAAACTCAAAGAAGTCATTTTTGCAGTAGATCATGATCGTGATTCTTCAGACTTCGAAAACTTTCTTGCTCATGACTTTGAAATCCACAGCTTTCTGGGAAGAACCATTCGAGATACTAATTTGAGAGAGCTCTCAGATCGATTGTTACGTCATAATCTTCGTTTTTGGCGGTCCTACTGGTCTAGTCGACCAGCACTAAAAATTTCAATGGTGTCTCATGATGACTTATTGAAATCACTAATGGAACATGATCCAATTGCAGCTGAAGCCGCAATGCGCTCTCACCTGGAGGACGCAAAAACATTGTTGCGCAATTCCATGTGGAGTGAAGAGAGTTAGGAGCTTTAGTGAAGATTGTTAGAAGCGTCTTTGTTCCTATCAGAACCGGATTTTTCGTTGATGACCAGATGGCCATTCGCTCTGGAGCTCCCCATGATGGGTTCTTATATGTTGGCTCTCCAATAACAAAGAGTTTTGAGGCAATTAGAGAGCCTGGTGAGGCCGTGAGCATCCTTTTGGAACTATCCGATGGCCAGATTGCGGTTGGCGACTGCGCAACTGTGCAGTATGCAGCTGTAGGAGGCAGAGAATCAGTTTTGCGTTCAGCTGAAGCATGTGAAGTGCTCCAAGACGCTGTTGCTCCCTGGCTTAAAGATTTAGACATAACTACATTTCGTGACTTGTCTTCACGAGCAGGAAGTCTGCGCGTCCATGGAAAAGAACTCCATGTTGCGCTGCAGTACGGACTTAGTCAAGCACTACTTGATGCAGTTGCTAAATCAAAACACCAAACTATGGCTGAAGTAGTGCGAGATGAGTATGCAACCAATAGTCAGCTGAAGGCTCGTCCGATGTTTGTCCAATGTGGAGATGACAGATACGACAACGTTGACAAAATGATATTGAAACAGGTGGGCGTCATACCCCATGGTCTGGTTAATAACGTTGCAACAAAATTTGGTGATGATGGTGAAATATTTAAAGAATACGTAAGCTGGGTTCGAGATAGGGTTATAAACGTTCGAGCTAATGAACAATATAATCCTGTTCTGCATTTTGATTTATATGGTTCAGCGGGTGAAGCTTTTAATAGTGATGTTGAAAAAGTGGCTGACTATTTGAACATGATTGGTCAAATCGCTAGTCCATTCGAAATTAGGATCGAACATCCAATTGATGCTGGAAGTCGCGATAACCAAATCGAGGTAATGAGTTCGCTAAGGATTGCACTCGCTGCAAGGAAATCTCGAGTTCAGCTTGTCGTGGATGAATGGTGTAACACCTTAGAAGACATACGTTTATTTGTTGAAGCTAAAGCGGCTGATGTGATTCATGTGAAGACCCCTGACCTCGGGGGCGTAAATAACACGATTGAAGCGCTCCTCTTGGTTCGTGCCTCAGGCCTTTCTGCGTATTGCGGCGGAACATGTAATGAGACGGAGCGCTCCGCACAAGTTAGCGCTCACATTGCAATGGCTTGTGATGTTGTTCAAGTTCTGGCAAAACCTGGCATGGGCGTTGACGAAGGTTTGATGATTGTTGGAAATGAAATGGCAAGAGTAGAGGCGCTCACACAGTCATGAAACCACTTGAAGATCTGAGAATATTGAGTATTGAGCAATTTGCTTCTGGACCATTTGGAAGTGTGCAATTAGCTGATCTTGGGGCTGAGGTTATAAAGATTGAAGATCCATCATCTGGTGGTGACGTTGGTCGCTACGTTCCACCATATCAAGATGAGAGCGATAGTCTATTTTTCGAAACCTTCAACCGTAATAAACGGAGCATCTGCCTGGATTTAACAAATGATGAAGGTAAACGTATCTTTCATGACTTAGTAAAAAAGAGTGACGTTGTTTATTCAAATCTGAGAGGAGATGTTCCTTCCAAGATTGGCTTAATGTTTGAAGATCTCAAGGAGTTCAATCCGAAAATTGTTTGCTGTTCCTTGTCTGGGTATGGCATGACTGGCCCTCGTGCAAGTGACCCAGGGTACGACTACATGGTCCAAGGCTTAGCTGGCTGGATGGACATCACGGGAGAACCATCAGGACCTCCAACTAAGTCCGGGCTTTCAGTTGTTGATTTTTCTAGTGGTCTCATTGCTGCAATTTCAATACTTGCAGGAGTTCACCAAGCTCGAAGAGACGGTGTTGGTATGAACTGCGATGTCAGTTTGTTTGATACAGCGCTTTCAATGCTCACCTATCCAGCTACATGGAATCTCAATGGTGAATTTGTTCCGACACGCACAAGACACTCTGCCCACCCATCACTCGTTCCTTTTCAAGCTTTCCTAACTTCTGATGAATGGATTGTTGTTGGTTGTGCGAAAGAGAAATTCTGGTCAAGGTTAGCGACTGAATTGGGTAGGGAAGACCTCGCTGATGACCCACGATATGACTCGTTCGTACATCGCCGTGAGAATTCTGAATCCTTGTTGCCTGAACTTGAAGCAGAATTTATCAAGAAATCTGCTGACGAATGGCTCTCAACGTTAACTGAAGCAGGAATTCCCTGCGGCAGGGTCAACACGGTCGAGGAAGCTTTAAATGAAGCTCAAACTATAAATCGAAAAATGATTGTTGAAACTTCACATCCTCGCTTCGGCACGGTTCGACAAATTAGAAGTGCTGTGAGAGTTGGGGACAGTGCTCCAGAGTATCGTCGAGCCCCATTTCTTGGTGAACATAAAGATATAGTTCTCAGGGAGTTGTTGAATTATTCAGATGAACTCATTAGTGATGCCACCAAATTAGGGGCTTTTGGATAACAAGATTCACAAGGACTTGATCTTAAAAATGTATTTTGAAGTAGAATATTTGAAGCATAGAGTGTTTTATCTAAAACCTAAAGGAACATGATGTGTCGTTTATTAGCGTTTGCATCGCCTGAATTTCAGTCACTGGAGACATTGCTGACTCCTGATGAAATCAGCAACTATCAAAATCTCTCAACTCTTCACTGCGACGGTTGGGGTGGAGCTTGGCAAGGTTCCGCTAATGAACCTCCAGAATTATTTAATTCAGTGAAACGTGCAATTGATGATTCAAATTTTGTAAACAACTCAAAAAAGAAGTCGAAGGGTGGGATTATCCACATCCGCTGGGCTACAACTGGTTTTCCAGTTGTAGTTGAAAATACACACCCGTTTATTAATCAGAATTGGACATTTGCTCACAACGGTTCCATAGCTGATTCCTCAAAGCTGCGTTCACTATTGAGTCCTGAAAGGCTGAGCCAATTAAAGGGCGATACCGATTCTGAACTGTACTTCCAGTTAATCCTTCAGCACCTTGAAAATTCAGGAAGAATCGAAGTTGCAATAAGGGAAGCAATAAAGGACATTAGACAGTTGTGTGGACAAGGGTCTCTTAATTGCTTGATGCTCAATAATCAAAAAATGATTGCTGTTCAAGCCTTCGATCAAACTCCAGCACCTGTTGAAACTCTTATCGAATTGGTTGGCGGTGTTGAAAACCTTCCTGAAGGTCATGATGAAAATTACTATCGACTTCAATACTGTTTGAAAAATAACTCTGTGCTGGTAGGTTCAACAGGATTCGCTGGAAAGGATTGGAAATTCTTAGATGATGATTCCATCCTCGAATTCGATTACGCCACTAAAGAACTCTCCATTAGTTCTCTGGAGAGAAGTGATCATCGTCAACTGATTCAATTGCAATAGAGCAAATTCATGATTTGTCAAGAAAATTGTTAAATGCAATTGATTTAGAATAAATGGTAAGGAGCCAGTAATGATTGCTACGTATTCATGCGCGAAGTGTGGAATGTCAGTTCACGCCACTTGTGCGAAGTGTGACCAGCCACTAGTAAATGACACATTGACTATTGATGATGGCAGCAAAGTTC
>TBL_comb47_HYPODRAFT_10008251_pt1 | contig 10694 bp, 8 predicted proteins | sample TroBogypolimnion_40_FD_10682 | JGI IMG/M metagenome (IMG submission 10682)
ATGAATAAAGCCCGTGGGACTAGGGGCGAAACGTGTACGAATATGCATAAACCACATTATCTCAGGTCGGGAATCTTATGACTAATTCCTAAAAAACATGGATACTTTGACCTATGAATGAATTACTGGTCTTTATGTGTGATGGCGCCCCGGTTCGCGGGGAAATCGTGTCCATAGGGAGTGCTTGGCAAGCGGTTTTAGAGCGTCGCAATGACCCTCCTGTAGTACGTCGAATTCTGGGCGACTTTGTTGGCGCAGCTACCCTTTTGAGCGCAAGCCTGAAGTTTGATGGCACCCTGATTATTCAGGCTCAAAGTAAAGGCCCTATTCAGCTGCTTGTGGTTGAATGTAAGTCAGATTTGTCAATGCGGGCAACGGTGAAGTTGTCAGTAGATCCCTCAGAAATAGCTTCCAACGCTACCCTTGCAGACCTTTTGGACGTTAACAATAGCGGAAGACTAGTTATCACCCTAGATCCTGCTGATCGAGAGCCTGGGCAGGCCCCCTACCAAGGGATAGTCGCCCTTCAGGATCATCAAGGAGCCGTAATAAAGCCCGTTACAAGCGCTGCAGAAGCCATCGCTTTATACATGCAAAATTCTGAACAATTGGATACGAGGATATGGCTGGCATCAAGCGATACTCAGGTTGGCGGCTTATTACTGCAACGCCTACCCAACTCAGGCGGTCATGCTCATCTTGATCCTCAGATTGCATCTGAAGGTTGGTCTCGCATCCAAACTTTGGGCGAGACAATTACCGACGAAGAGCTACTCACCCTTCCTCCAGCAACGATCTTAAGACGCCTCTTTTTAGAAGAGTCCACGGAGAATGGCGTGCGTAGCTTCCCTACAAGACCTATTCGTTTTGCTTGTCGTTGCTCACGTACTAAAGTTGCTGATATTTTACGGATGCTTGGTGAAGAAGAGGTGCAAAGCATTCTTGCAGAGCAAGGTACTGTTGAGACGGTGTGTGATTTCTGTGCCAAGCCGTATCGTTTTGATGCTGTCGATTGTCTTCAGGTATTTAAAACAGATCTATTAAGCGATGCAACAAGGCCACCATCTAGTGGCCATTAATAATGATGACTTGGTTTAGTGCGCAGTTTACTGTTTGGTCGCTTGAGTCTCAGATAATTTATCCGCTGGCAATATTTGCACAAAAAATTCGCCATCTTTAATTAAGCCATGCTCTACACGAGCTCGCTCTTCGATCGCACGGGTACCGTCCTTAAGATCTTTCACATCCCCAGATAACTTGGCATTACGCAAAGCCAAAAGACTATTTTTTGCCTCTTGTAATTCTACCTGGCGCTCCATTTCATATACCTTAAGCCATCCACCCTTTCCTAGCCAAAGGGGATACTGGATTGCAATCAGCAATACCAGCATTGAGTAGATAACTATACGCATACGCTCTTAGATAACTGAGTGCTAACTAAAGATTAGCGCTTGAGGTTATAAAAAACAGATTTGCCCGGGTACGTGGCCACATCCCCCAAATCTTCCTCAATACGTAAGAGTTGGTTGTACTTAGCAATGCGGTCCGAGCGAGATAGAGACCCAGTTTTGATTTGTCCAGCATTAGTACCCACGGCAATATCTGCAATGGTGCTATCTTCTGTTTCACCAGATCTATGTGAAATCACAGCGGTGTAATTGGCTCGCTTAGCCATCTCAATAGCAGCAAAGGTTTCTGTCAAGGTGCCAATTTGATTAATCTTGATCAAAATAGAATTGGCAATACCCTTGTCAATACCTTCTTGGAGGATGCGGGTGTTGGTTACAAATAAATCATCACCAACTAATTGAATTTTCTTGCCAAGTTTTTTGGTGATTTCTGCCCATCCGTCCCAGTCACCTTCATGCATACCATCTTCAATTGAAACGATTGGAAATTGATCGGCTAAATTGCCGAGGTAGTCTGAGAACTCACTTGAGCTAAGTTGTAGACCTTCACCAGATAAATGGTACTTACCGTCTTTATAAAACTCGCTTGCTGCGCAGTCTAGAGCTAACACTACATCTTCGCCAGCCTGATATCCAGCACCTTCAATGGCCTTCATGATGGTTTGCAAGCACTCATGATTACTCTTAAAGTTAGGAGCAAAGCCTCCTTCATCACCAACAGTAGTTGGCATGCCCTGTGAACCTAAGATTTTTTTCAGCTCATGGAAAATTTCAGCGCCACAACGTAATGCATCGCGGAAGTTTTCGGCACCAACAGGCATCACCATGAATTCTTGAATATCCAAACTATTATTTGCGTGAGCTCCACCATTCACAATATTCATCATTGGAACAGGCAGCTGCATACCACCAGAACCGCCAAAGTAACGATATAAAGGTAAGCCCGCCTCTTCAGCTGCCGCCCTAGCAACAGCCATAGATACTGCCAAAGTTGCATTAGCTCCTAAGCGTGCTTTATTGTGAGTGCCATCTAGCTCAATCAGAGTGCGATCTAAGAAGGCCTGTTCGCTTGCATCTAATCCCAGAATAGATTCAGCAATTTCAATATTGATGTTTTGAACCGCCCTTAGGACACCTTTGCCTAGGTAGCGTGATTTATCACCATCTCGCAATTCAATTGCCTCACGCGAGCCTGTAGAAGCGCCAGAGGGCACAGCTGCGCGACCCATTACTCCGGATTCAAGCAAAACATCACACTCAACCGTTGGGTTGCCGCGAGAATCCAGAATTTCTCTACCGATGATGTCAACAATGGCGCTCATGCACCTTCTCCTTAAAACAATATGAAATGGGTGAAACTAAATTATTTGTAGTTATTTAAAACTATCTTCTAAAAATGAACCGGTTGATTTAACAACATTGTCTATGGCAACTAAAGACTCAAGTAGCTCTTTCATGCGATTCAAAGGTACCGCATTAGGACCATCAGATAAAGCTTTCGCTGGATCTGGATGGGTTTCCATAAAAATACCGCTTATACCGACCGCTACAGCAGCTCGTGCTAAAACGGGTACGAATTCACGCTGCCCGCCACTGGAGTTTCCTTGACCGCCAGGCAATTGGACTGAGTGCGTGGCGTCAAAAACTACTGGCGCTTTGGATTCGCGCAAAATTGCCAAGCTTCTCATGTCAGAAACTAGATTGTTGTAGCCAAAAGATGCGCCACGCTCACACACCATAAATTGGTCTGGAAGGTTCATTTCTGCAGCTGCTACTCGCGCTTTTTCAATCACATTGAGCATTTCGTGTGGCGAAAGAAATTGACCTTTTTTGAAGTTCACCGGTTTGCCACTTTGTGCACATGCACGGATGAAATCAGTTTGCCTGCATAAAAAGGCCGGTGTCTGCAATACATCAACAACACTGGCAACATCAGCAATCTCGCTGATGTCATGAACATCGGTCAGTACAGAAACATTGACTTGCTTTTTGACTTTAGCCAAAATCTCTAAACCCTTCTCCATGCCTAAGCCACGGAAAGAGCTACCAGAGGAGCGATTCGCTTTATCAAATGAGGACTTGTAAATAAATGGAATCTTTAGAGCGGCAGTAATTTCTTTTAGGTGACCCGCTATATCAATTGCAGATTGCTCTGATTCAATAACACAAGGACCGGCAATCAAAAAGAAGCGCTGATCTAAACCAACATCGAAACCACATAGCTTAAATGCACTCATTTTCTTCCTTTATGCAGCCTGCTTTTCAGCGGCGTTTTGATGCTCAAGTGCAGCACTAATAAATGCAGAGAACAAGGGGTGGCCATCACGTGGTGTGGATGTAAATTCAGGGTGGAATTGCACCCCAAAGAACCATGGATGCATTGATGTTGGCAATTCCATCATCTCTGGCAACTCTTCATTTGGAGTCCTAGCCGAAATAATCAAGCCAGACTTCTCTAATTGAGGCACATAGGTATTGTTCACTTCATAGCGATGACGATGACGTTCATTCACTTGAGATCCATAAATGCGATGGGCTAAAGTGCCAGCCTTCACTGGGCATCGCTGTGAGCCAAGACGCATTGTTCCACCCAAATCAGAGTCATTGGAGCGCTTCTCCACATTACCCTCTCTATCTAGCCACTCTGTAATCAAGGCTACGACAGGTTGTTCGCTGTGGGGGTCAAACTCAGTACTATTTGCTTTCGTTAGATTCGCTACATGGCGAGCAAATTCAATCACTGCCAATTGCATACCCAAACAAATACCCAAATACGGTACTTTGTTTTCACGGGCAAAGCGAATAGCTGCAATCTTACCTTCTGTTCCGCGCTTACCGAAGCCCCCTGGAACCAAGATTGCATCTAATTTATGTAAGCAGTCAACACCATCTTTTTCAATGACTTCGGAGTCTATGTAATTAATATTGACTCGAGTATGGGTATGAATACCAGCATGACGTAAGGCTTCAATGAGCGACTTATAAGACTCGGTTAGTTCAACATATTTTCCGACCATACCTATAGTCACTTCATGCTTAGGATTGGCTAACTCATAAACTAATTTAGCCCATACAGAAAGATCTGCTGGCTTAGCCTTGAGATCTAATTGGCGGCAGATGAAATCGTCCATGCCTTGAGCATGGAGCATCTCCGGAATTTTATAAATTGTATCTACATCCCAAACAGAAATCACCGCCTCTTCACGTACATTGGAGAACAGGGAAATCTTGGCGCGCTCATCTTCCGGAATTGGGCGATCTGCGCGGCAAAGCAATACGGTAGGCATGATGCCAATCTCGCGCAGCTTTTGCACCGAATGCTGAGTTGGCTTAGTTTTCAACTCTCCAGCACTGTTTATATATGGCACGAGAGTCAAATGGACAAAGGCGCAGTCATGTGGTGGCAAGCGCAAACTCATCTGCCTTGCTGCCTCTAAGAATGGAAGTGATTCAATATCACCGACTGTGCCGCCGATTTCACATATAGCTACATCAGCACTACCATCATGACTTGCTTTGGCGCCACGTTCTACAAAAGCTTGAATTTCATTCGTAATATGCGGAATTACCTGAACGGTTTTTCCAAGATACTCACCACGGCGTTCTTTGCTGATTACGGATTCATAAATTTGGCCAGTAGTAAAGTTATTACTTTTACGCATCTTCGCGGAAACAAAGCGCTCATAGTGACCTAAATCCAAATCAGTCTCTGCGCCATCTTCTGTTACAAAAACCTCGCCGTGTTGAAGCGGACTCATAGTGCCTGGGTCAACGTTGATATAAGGGTCTAATTTTAGGAGGGTGACTTTCAGGCCGCGGGATTCGAGAATCGCGGCAAGCGAGGCAGCTGCGATCCCTTTCCCTAAAGAAGAAACCACGCCACCAGTGACAAAAACGTATTTGGTCATCGCTTAAGCTCTGTTGGAAAAAGTAATTATAACGATAGAGAACTTAGATCTATACATTTCAAATTCGGTAATATGGCAAGGATATTCTCCAAAATACCATCTAGACAAATATGCGCCTCATATTCGCCGTACTCCTTACCCTGCTCTCCCTCTTTTATTTCCTCCCTTTTGCGATCGCTTTTAATAAGAAAAGGGCTAATTCAGGGGCTATTTTTGCTCTCAATCTATTTTTGGGCTGGTCCCTTATAGGCTGGGTGGTAGCGTTGGTTTGGGCAATGAAGGATGAGGAAGTTCTTTAAGTCACAAATTTAGAGGCTTCAAAAGCTGCGTAAAAACCCTAATTTTTCTATTTATTAGCTAATTTTGGGGTAAATTTGATTTTTTAAGTCTTATATAAGACTTAAATAAACCTCTATAATTCAGAGAATCGGGAGAAAATTCCCATTTGGTCTTTCTATTGAACACTTTTACCCCATAGGAAACACAATGTTAGAAGCCTATAACGCTCATGTTGTCGAACGTAAAGCCCTTGGTATTCCAGCCCTCCCATTGACCAAGGATCAGACTTCTGAATTGGTTAAGTTATTAAAGAATCCACCTGCCGGCAAAGAAGCCGAGCTCGTAGAGTTAATTACCAATCGTGTACCTGCGGGCGTTGATGAAGCGGCAAAGGTAAAAGCTGAATTTTTAGATGCCATTGCTAAAGGAACTGAAAATTCATCATTAATTTCTCGTATTCACGCTACGGAATTATTAGGCACAATGCTTGGCGGTTACAACATCAAGCCATTGGTAGAGTTACTTGCTGATACCAATTGCGGTGCAGCAGCGGCTGATGCTCTCAAGAAAACGCTTCTGATGTTTGACTACTTCAATGACGTTCAAGAGTTAGCTGAAAAAGGAAATGCTAACGCTAAAGCAGTCATGCAAAGTTGGGCAAATGCAGAGTGGTTTACGAGTAGACCTGCTGTTCCTGAAGGCATGAAGCTGACTGTTTTCAAGGTAACTGGCGAAACGAATACTGATGACCTCTCCCCAGCACCAGATGCTTGGAGTCGTCCAGATATTCCGTTGCATGCAACGATCATGCTAAAGAACCCGCGTCCAGGCATTGAGCCTGATGAATCAGGCGTTCGTGGCCCAATGAAACAAATCGCCGCTCTCCAGAAAAAAGGCAATCAAATTGCTTACGTCGGAGACGTGGTTGGCACGGGCTCTTCACGTAAATCTGCTACTAACTCTGTTCTATGGTGGACTGGCCAAGACATTCCTTTTGTTCCTAACAAGCGTTTTGGTGGCGTGTGCTTAGGTACAAATATCGCCCCAATTTTCTTCAACACCATGGAAGATTCAGGCGCATTGCCAATTGAATTAGATGTTTCCCAAATGAATATGGGCGATGAAATTGAGCTTCGCCCCTACGAAGGCAAGGTACTTAAAAATGGTGCTGAAATTACTAGCTTCTCATTGAAGTCACCTGTTATTTTGGATGAGGTCCGTGCTGGTGGTCGTATTCCTTTGATCATTGGTCGCGGCTTAACAGCCAAAGCACGCGCAGCACTTGGTTTACCTGCATCTACAGAATTCCGTTTACCAGTAAATCCAGCAGATAGTAAAAAAGGCTTTAGCTTGGCCCAAAAGATGGTTGGTCGTGCATGCGGCTTGCCAGAGGGCCAAGGCGTCCGCCCTGGCACTTACTGTGAACCACATATGACCACCGTTGGCTCACAAGACACCACCGGCCCTATGACCCGTGATGAATTAAAAGACTTGGCTTGCCTAGGTTTCTCTTCTGATCTCGTAATGCAGTCGTTCTGTCACACTTCAGCTTATCCAAAGCCAGTAGACATTCGCACACAACATGAATTACCACCATTCATGACTAATCGTGGTGGTGTCGCCTTGCGTCCGGGCGATGGCGTGATTCATAGTTGGTTAAATCGTTTACTCCTCCCAGATACCTGTGGAACTGGTGGCGATAGTCACACACGCTTCCCNATTGGNATCTCTTTCCCTGCAGGCTCTGGCTTGGTTGCTTTCGCGGCAGCTACCGGTGTTATGCCATTGGACATGCCTGAGTCTGTATTGGTTCGCTTCAAAGGTAAGATGCAACCTGGCATCACTTTGCGTGATCTCGTCAATGCCATTCCTTTGTATGCAATTAAAAAAGGTTTGTTAACAGTTGAGAAGCAAGGTAAGAAAAATATCTTCTCAGGTCGTATTTTAGAAATCGAAGGTTTGCCTGATCTTAAAGTAGAGCAAGCTTTTGAACTATCAGATGCTTCTGCCGAACGCTCTGCTGGTGGATGTACTGTTCACCTAAATAAAGAACCAATCATTGAATACATGACATCAAACATCACATTGATGAAGTGGATGATTGCCAACGGATATGAAGATAAGCGTACTCTTGGTCGCCGTATTAAAGCCATGGAAGCTTGGATCGCCAATCCTCAATTGCTCAAGGCAGATGAGAATGCTGACTACGCCGAGATCATCGAGATCAATATTGATGAAATAAAAGAACCAATTCTTGCCTGTCCTAATGACCCAGATGATGTAAAAGTATTGTCTGAAGTTGCAGGCGACAAGATTGATGAAGTTTTCATTGGCTCATGCATGACCAATATCGGCCACTTCCGTGCAGCTGGTCAAGTACTGCAAGGCAAGAAGGATATGCCAACCCGCTTATGGGTAGCACCTCCGACCAAGATGGATGCGATGGTTTTGATGGAGGAAGGCTACTACGGTATGTTGGGTGCAGCTGGTGCGCGTATGGAAAGTCCAGGCTGTTCACTTTGTATGGGTAATCAAGCTCAAATCCGTAAAGGATCAACAGCAGTATCAACCTCAACACGTAACTTCCCCAACCGCTTAGGTATTGATACTCGCGTTTACTTGGCCTCTGCTGAATTGGCTTCTGTTGCTGCCCTCTTGGGCCGACTACCTACGCCTGCTGAGTACTTAGAGCAGGTAAAGGCACTCGATGCTAAAGCCGGTGATGTTTACAAGTACATGAGTTTTGATAAGCTCAAGTCATTTAGTGATGTTGCTGATACTGTAACGGTTTAAATGATTATTAAGCTCGGTCTATTGCAAGACTGAGGAATTAAAAAGGCGATCACTAGATCGCCTTTTTCTTTATCTAATTAGGAGCTTGGTTTAAATCGAAAGTTTATTCTCCTGACGAGCATTCTCACGGCTAATGCCGGATACCCATTTATTGGTAGGCAAACCGGTTTTCTCCATGATGAGCTTTGCACGCTTAGATACATCCTTCCAATCTGCCATAAGCATTGGGCCCTTAAAAGCAATTGCCACGACATTGCAGTCATGCGACTCAGGAAATAACAGCACCCTATTATCGAAGGCTTCACAGATATTCTGAAGGTTTAGATCAAAGCTTTTGTGTCTTGAAAAAAGGTTGACTGTCATAACACCAGGCCCCTTAAGGATCTGTAACAACCTTTATAAAAATCTAGGGAACTTGCAGCCGGACCATCACAAATCGCATCATATAAATCAACCTGAACAGCATCAAAGTAATCGCGATACTTTTTATTCTGAACAAATAGTTTTGCATCTGTTTGCAAGGTTTCGAGCTTACGATCGTCGTCAGGCGTGAAAAACATCGCTCTAGCAGACACAATTACCGCAGGATTTAACTCAACAACCGTAGTTTTTACGGCTGGGCAATAACGATATTGAAACTTGGTTAATGCACCAGTACCCAGTCCTAATTGAGCAACCTGCATGCCTGGTCTTGTCTCAAGAAAAAGCAACCACGCCATCATTTGTTGGTTGTATTCAAGATAAATCTCATCAGGGTCACGAATGCGCATCGCTCCCTGAATTAATTCAGTTCCGAAATGGAGATAACGAATCCCGCCACTTTCAGAAAAAGTAACGGGCTCCATAGGCTGCATAGAGGGCAAATTAATTAGCCCAACGACGAGCGTTACGGAACAACCGTAGCCATGGGCTTGCTCCATCCGGGGTATCAAGCCATTCAGGAGGGCACCAGCTCATCTGAGCAGCTCGGAATACGCGCTCTGGGTGCGGCATCATGACATTGAAACGACCATCTGGTGTGGTAACACCAGTCAAACCACCAGGAGAGCCATTCGGGTTCATTGGATAAGTTTCGGTGGGGTTGCCTTGGTGATCAACAAAGCGGAAAGTAGCCAAGCCCTGCTTTTGAATCTGCTCCAAGTTTCCTTGTTGGCTAAAGTTAGCAAATCCTTCGCCGTGAGCGATCGCGATCGGAATCTGACTGCCTTCCATACCTTGGGTGAAGATGGATGTTGAAGTCATCACTTCAGCCATTACCAAACGGGCTTCGTATTGCTCGGATTGGTTACGAGTGAATTTAGGCCAAGCCTGCGCTCCCGGGATAATTTCAGAGAGATTGCTCATCATTTGACAGCCGTTACAGACTCCTAATGCAAAGCTATCTTGACGATTAAAGAATGTGGAGAACTGGTCACGTAATTGCTGGTTGAACAAGATAGTCTTAGCCCAGCCCTCTCCAGCACCCAATACGTCACCATAACTAAAACCACCGCAGGCAATTAAGCCTCTAAATTCCTCAAGATTGGCTTTGCCACTGAGTAAGTCTGACATGTGAACGTCATAGCTATCAAAGCCTGCCCAATTCACGGCATAGGCCATTTCTACATGAGAATTAACTCCCTGTTCTCGTAAAATGGCTACCTTGGGCCTGATATTTTTTGATATATACGGAGCAGCAATATCATCAGCAGCATCAAAGGTGAGTTTAGGACTCATGCCTGAATCAGAGACTTGGTCCAGTAGTGCGAACTCACTATCAGCGCAAGCTGGATTGTCACGAAGACGAGCAATCTGATAACTTGTATTGGTCCACATCTTCTGTAGTACTTCACGTGGCTCAGCGAAGATATTTTTCGCATCACGCCAGATTTCAATACGGCCGTTAGTATTTGGTTTGCCAATTACATGACTATATGCACTTAAGCCCAGCCTTCTTAAAACTGCAAATACAGCATCGCGATCATCTTTACGAACTTGGATAACGGCTCCCAGCTCTTCATTAAAGAGAGCGCGCATCGTTTGCTCATGACGACGACCGGAAACTTGCTGGGCCCAATTTTTGGCATCGCCGTAATCAGGCTCCTGACCAGCATCCATAGCAATCATGTCTACATTCAAAGAAATGCCACAATGGGTTGCAAAAGCCATCTCAGCTACGCAGGCTAATAAGCCGCCATCTGAACGGTCATGGTATGCCAACAATTTATTTGCTTTACGCAACTCAATAATTGCAGAAGCTAAAGCTTTAAGATCTTCTGGGTGATCGACATCAGGAGCTTCTTTGCCAGATTGGTCAAGTACTTGA
>TBL_comb47_HYPODRAFT_10008252_pt1 | contig 10693 bp, 10 predicted proteins | sample TroBogypolimnion_40_FD_10682 | JGI IMG/M metagenome (IMG submission 10682)
GTCAGAGAAGCGAAGCTTCTCAACTACTAAGTTCGAAGGTAGCTTTGCTACCGGAGAACTTTGGTCAGAGAAGCGAAGCTTCTCAACTACTAAGTTCGAAGGTAGCTTTGCTACCGGAGAACTTTGGCTCAACTACTAACGACGGAGGGCGTTCCACGCCCGGTGTCGTTTGGTCTGAAAAAATAAACGAAATAAGTAATAAATTCAATTTAGATAAGAAGAGTATATTAAAAAATTATTTTAATTACATTATACGTAAGAAACCGGAAATAATTTCAGATAAATTTTTGACCATACTAGAGATGTTAATGCATTCTAATGACTCGAATATAGATCATATTTTACAATATTTTGTACTGCATATATCAGATTATATTTCATAGGAGGATGTATAAAATTGAAACAATATAAAGAATGAATACTTACTTTAAGTATATTACGTTAAATAGTTTTCATAACAATATAGAATGGCGAGTATTGACGAAGAATGGTTAAGCTATTGCAACAGTTCAACTCAACAGTTTAAGGAAGTAAAAAAAGAAATATCAACTGAAAAAAGGGAATCAGTAGATGTTTCAAAATGTGAAGAATTGTATATTTCCACAAAAACAAAGGTTCTCTTCTTAAATCAAGAAATAGATATTCATAATATCTTTTGGAACATTCCTGTTATTGACTATTGGCGTCCTATGGATGGTGTTGTTAAAAAACAAATAAAAATAGTATCTAAAACAATAGAAGAATATGAAGAATATAAAAAACGTCTAGAGAACTTGGGGTATCATAAAGAGAACATTATCAAGCAAATCGACAATACTACTAGTCGTCGCATTAAATATCGTGACGAACGAAAAATAACGGTTGGTATATCTAAAAAGGATATTATGAACTGTCGAGGAAAAGTGAAAAATGCGTTTTATAATTGTTTTGCACTTATTATGCGGTTTAAATATGACGGATTATTCCGTGAAATCCATATTAAAGTATTCAATACAGGAAAATTAGAAATTCCTGGCATATTAAACAATGGTCTGTTAGATAATGTAAAACGTATGTTATTAGCTACATTGCGTCCGCATATAGTTGAATCGTTGGATTTTTTAGAAACAGATACGGAGGAAAATGTGCTCATCAATTCCAATTTCAATTGTGGGTTTTACATTAATCGTGAAATATTTTACCATATTTTACGTAGTGAAAAATATAGAATAGAGAGTGCATATGATCCTTGTAGTTATCCAGGTGTAAAATGCAAATATTATTTTAATAATGATCTAGGTTTTGATGAAACCAAGCAGAACGGTCAAATTATATTGGAAGACCGCGGAATGAAGATGAGTGAATTAGGAGAGACGCGCAAATATACTGAAGTGTCTTTTATGGTTTTTAGAACAGGTAGCTGTTTAATCGTAGGAAATTGTACCGAGAGAGTATTAAAATTTGTTTTCGAGTTTATTAAACGAATTTTGATGGAAGAACATCCGAACATTTATGTGGAAAACAATGATCCTGTAGAAAAAAACAAGAAAACCAAGTTAAGAAAGAGAACGATCATTGTAAACGGATAAGCTATAAAGTTTCTTTATACCATTTTACAATAGACTTTACATCTTCATTATTTATTTTTTCTTGCAGAGTCATTTTATCCGTACTAAACAATAATAAAAAATCAGCTAGGTTCTCTACGGTTTTTTTCTTATTTCGTTTAGCAAGATCTAATAATATTTCATCTAAAAATAATTTCCATAATATGTTACTCCAAGATAGCCGTTGATACATTATTTCCAAACAATCTATTTTCCAAGAAATCTTTTCTATATTTTTCATATAATTTTCTAGAAAATGTTGACAAAAATCAATACGCATTTTAAATGATGATGAAGGAATTTCGTAACCGTCTTCATCGTCAGAGGATGCACTATATAAATAGGTGTCTTTCCAACATAAAAGTAAATTAACGGTTTTGGTTAATGTTAAAAATAATGTTTTAAAATCATTGTTGTTAATTAAAAAAACGTTGTTGATTCCTTTATTAGATTCAATTATATTAGAAAAAATACTTCTTCCACCCAGTTCTACCGTGGTTGTATTATTATTTTCGAACAATTCAAAAATGGTTTTTTTATAAACAAATACAATTGCATCGGCGTGGTTTACATTGTACAATAAATTGGCTTTATAAATCTGTTCCATATATTCTAAATAATACGAAAATGCCTCATTAGAATAATAATAAGCGTAAGTAATATGTTTTGTTTTTAAAAATATATACTCAAAAACACGATTAATAATCGTAATACCGGTAAATAAATGACAGTTTATATGACTATCAAAGTTAGTAATATTTCCATTATTAACATAAAAATTTTGTTCTATGTTACAAATATCTGATTCTAGGAATTTGGAAAAATATTCATTTAGAACAGTTTGGTATGTATCTACAATTGTCTGTTTCTCTAAACGGCTCGTCATTTTTTCAATAGTTCCTTATACTTTAGCAGTTTTTTTAATTATGCATAAAAACGTTATTCGGCAGAAGGATTTAAAGTAAAATCTAACATATATTTTATATTTCATTAATAATGAATCCACCAAATGCCAATATGCCACCTCCTGCGCCAGCATCTGCACAATCTGCCGATTCGACTGTTTATGGAAATAAACGGGCGCCTACTGCTGAGGTTACTACCGATTCGACTGTTTATGGAAATAAACGGGCGCCTACTGCTGAGGTTACTACCCCTAATGGATACCGTCTACCTGAGAATAATACGCTCCAACACGCAGCAAAATTGGGTATTGTTGAAGATAAACCTATTATGTTGGACTACTGGACACAATCTTTAGACAAAACTGTGTTGATTGGTGTTCGCGAGGATAACCAAGAGAAATTGTTGGTGAAGAGTGAAGAAGAATATACGAGTCCTATTTCTAAAATTTACAAAGTGGGAAAGGAGTATATTATTATTACGGAGAACTCGATCTATATTGTGGATGTGGAAATTCCTTCTAAGAAAATCAGTGCTTAAGAGAACCAATATCTAGTTTTACTAATTCTTATGATCCCTATTTTTATTTATTATTTATTATAAGGAAAAGGATAATAAATAATTCAGGATAGATTATATATTATAATGAATAGTTTGATCAGTATACATAGTCACGGGTTTCATAAAACTATAGCTGCGCCTCTATATAATACTATTAGTGGTGCTACTCCATTAATAGTTTATAGTTTTAAGTCTACTAATTACAATTCAATAAATGGTACTAGTGGATACTATACTAACTTGGCTAATCCTGGAACAGATAGCTTTTATGTATTTAATAGCTTAACTTCTGCAAGTACAACATCGACCTTTTTATTTAACTACTTAAATTTCTCTGCAAATGGTGGCACAACTTACATTGCATCTACAACTCCTAAAGCCAGTATAGGTAACAATAATACAACATATACTAATGTATTAACTTGCATTACATCGTCAACATCTTTTACAGCATTTACATTGACTTATTGGATTAATGTTAATGGTGGAGGCGCAGCAATATGGGACAGATGGGGTGGAACACCCTATACACACGACTATCAAATTTATATTCAAAAAGGCTATTGTGAAAATGCGGGTGTAGGTATAGGTGGCTCACTAACTAATATTACCGGAACTACCTGGTATTTTAATGCATTTACTTTAAACGGCACCACATTAAGTTGGTGGTATTGTGCAGTAGGATCTACTTTTCCATCTACTGCGAATGCTACTGGAGGAACAACTGGCGTTCAAGGTGTTAATGCAAATTGTAACTTTGTATTTGGCTCATCACAATGGCCTGATGGTAATGCAACATTTTATTTATCTGATCTACGATTATACGGTAGTGCATTAAATCAATCAGATTTGAATGGTATGTTTACTGCTGGTCCTAATACCAACTAGTTCATTTATTTTCTGTAAAAAGCCTGCGGCTCTACAAAACCTCCAGTTCTTGTAACTAGATTCCTAACAAAAGGAGGGATCATAAGGATTAGCGAAGCTAGTCCAATGGTTCCCTTAAAAATAAATAAAAAAATCAATATTATATTCGGATTCATTGTACTTAATTTGGGATGTAAACATAATATTGTTGTTTTTACATATTTGTCGAATGATATTAGTGAACGAATTGTAGGTCAATTTTCGTTCTACGTAAAACTGTTTGCTTAAATTATAAAAAGGTTTGACCAAATTTTTAAAATCTTCAAAATAATTGTAAAAAACAAGTTTTTTATAGGCATTCAAGTCGATCAAATAATATTTATCGGTTTTCACACAAATCTTTTCCAAAAGATCGTATAAATGTTCGTTGGGAACATTTCTTTTGAATAGCTGTGTGGACATAAAAATTTCGGTTAAAGTATTAAAATATATTGTTATTATTAATTTTACTAACAATATAATTTCTAAATTAGAATTATAATTTTGGAAGTACACCATTACGTGTTTGCACTCGATAGACCTAATCCTTTTTCGTCCAATGTTTTTTTCAACTTTTCTAGATAAAGAGTGGCATCCATCAACTCTTCTTGGGTATGATTTATCCATTCGACAATCGTAAGATCATCACGATCTAAAGTAGTTCCATATTTCTTTTTACCAACAAGAGAACGTTGGATATATTTTTGCATTACCGATGTAACAACGCTATCTACTTGTTCATCATCTGTCGATAGCACCTTTTTAGAGCTATCTCTAGAAAATATAGCATTTTCCGATAAATCTTTGTCCATAATTATATGGATCTGACCCGAAGGCGTTTCTAACATTTTTTTTATTTCCGACATTACTTATTTACTTATAATAAAAAGAAATATCTAAATCAATTTTTAATCGATATTATCTTTTGCAAATTGTTGGTTAAAAGAGCCAATTCAATACCATCCTCGTGTATGTTATGAAAAATAGTGATATATTTGCATAAAAACGGTATGACACGGTACTTGGTTTCTTCGTCAATCAATTTGGTAGTCTTAATAAAACTAAAAAAATAATCTAAAATATCTATGACAGAATAACCAAAATCATAGATACGGTAGAGAACTTCGATAGCACCCTTAATATCGTTATTTTGTATGTTTTTAAGATAAGTTTCAAATTCCTGTATAGAAATACTAGAACAGATACGTTGACAAAGATCTATTTGAACAGGTTCTCCAAGTATGTAAATTTTTTCCAAAAAATTTATTAATATACGAATGGATCCTCCAGAAATCATCATCAAATATTCTTTCGATTCTTCGTCAATAACTATTCCCTCGTTCACTACAATTCTGTCGAGAACTTCTTTTACTTGTTCAGGTAATGGAGTAGATATACGTAAAATATGCAGCTTGGACTGAATACTCTCAATCACCTTCTGTAAATTGGTACAAACCGAAATGAAATGTATGTTATGTTTGTATTTATCGATGTAATTACGAAAAACTTGTTGGCTTTGTTCGTTGATATTATCCAAATCATCAATAATCACCAATTTCTTTTTACCATAAATTGCCGTGTGAGTTTGACAAAACGTTTTCATTTCGTTACGGAAATACTGTATCCCTTGCTCCTTTAAGTTGTTCACAAATAATATATTATTTTCTGGGAAGGGGGCTTCGCGACCCAGACCATAGTATTCACGTATAATGGCATTTAACATTGTCGTTTTTCCTGAACTCGAACTACCTACAAACAGCAAATTCAGCTGATCGATTTCTATGAGGGTCTGGAGAACCGACGATAAATTCTTATCGAGATAAAAATCGCTTATAAAATAGGGTTTGTATTTGGTAATAAAGGTAGGTTGGTCAGGGATCCTCTGGATACCAACAACTAACTCAGAAGGGGTAATCGCCATAGTTCATAAATGAACCCACCTAGATTTTATATAATTTTCAAAAAAATATATAAAACCATAAGCGTTTAATATTACATAATGTCCAACTATTATGATGTTCTCGGCGTTTCCAAAGATGCAGATGACGGCGAAATAAAAAAGGCATACCGTAAATTATCTCTACAACATCACCCGGATAGAAATCAGGAAGATGATACTACCGAAAAATTCCAAGAAATTAACGAAGCATTTGAAATTCTCAGTAATCCGGAAAAACGTGAACAACATAATATGGAATTACAATTTGGGCACCAAGGTGGTCATCCAATGAACCATCCAATGAATCATCCTATGAATCAAGATGTGAATGACATTAATAATATGTTTAATATGATGTTTGGTGGCGGTTTCCCTGGTATGGGTGGAGGGGGTGGATTCCCAGGAATGCCTGGTATACGTATTTTTCATAATGGTGGTGGACCAGGTATCAATGTTCAATCACATATGTTTCATTCGTTTGGTCGACCTGAACCTATACAAACTACTGTAGAAATTACGTTAGAGCAAAGTTATCTAGGATGTACTATCAATGTTGAGTATGATAAATGGAATATGTTGAATAATATTCGCTCTATAGAGCGTGAAACACTTAGTCTGAATATTCCTCGTGGTATCGACGATGGCGAAACCATTGTGGTAGGTGATCGAGGAAACAATATAAATAATCAGGTACGTGGTGAAGTAAGAATTACGATAAGAATAAATAATAATTCGAGTTTTGTTCGCCAAGGGATGGACCTGCATTTAATAAATAAAATTTCACTCAAAGATTCTTTATGTGGATTTACGTACGAATTTGAACACTTTAATGGAAAACGTATTTGTATGAACAATTCTACAGGTAACAATGTGATAAAACCCAACTCTAAAAAGGTGATCAATGGTTTAGGTATGGTACGTGATAATAACAATACAGGTAATTTGGTTGTGGAATTTGATGTTCAATTCCCTGATACTTTAACCGAAGAGCAACGGGATTTATTACGGAAAACAATATAACATAATTATAATAATTATGGCCTTTTGTGCGTTTTCAACAATAGGAAAAGGGGCTATGATGGGCAGTAATTTTGTACCGCCCCCGACCAGCTTACTTTATACTGCATTAAGTGCAACTACAACATCAGTAACCATATCATTCAGTATGGCAAGTATAGCAGGGACAACTACCTTTACTCCTAACAAAGGAACCGGATCAGGTACAAAAACTGCATATATTATTTCTGATTTATCATCGAATAATAACTATACGATTACATTGATTGCAAAAAATAACGGGATAAGTTCTAAGCCTTCGGCATCTTTATCTTTACTAACAATTCCATCCGCACCGACAATAGGTACTGCTACTGTTACTGACTCTACACACGTTAGTGTAGCTTTTACTACATCAAGTGGAACAGGAACAATAACAGGATATACAGTTACTAGCAGCCCAGGAAGTTTTACAGGCACCGGAACGACTTCACCTATTACGGTGAATGCAACTTTTGTATCAGGAACCGCCTATACATTTACGGTAACTGCTACAAATTCGTCAGGAACATCTTCTGCATCGGCGGCAAGCACTAGTGTAACCCCACTCAGTAGTGGACCTGATGCAATTGTAGTTCCTACTGGATTATTAATATATTATAAATTCAATTCGGGGGATATTGATGGTAGTGGTCGTCTTTCAAATTATGCAACAGGTACTGCAGTTAAAAATGCTACTGCGTATAATTCTCCTACTTTCTCAACTATTTCAAAACTGGGTGGAAGTTCTCTTTATCTTAATGGAAGCAATCAATATATTAATATTGACGCTTGGACAACTACACAAACCGGAATAACAATTACTTGTTGGTTTTATTTTCTTAATTCGGGTTGGAAACGTCTTTTTGATTTTGGTAACGGAGCCGGATCAAGCAATATTTTATTTGCACCACAAAATGGCCAATCAGTTTTTGGGCCATCTGGGACTACACAACCTGGGAGTTACGGAAATTGGGCAGACTCAGCGTGGCATTTCATTGCTTGGACAATGTCTTGTGATAACACAACAAACAATACAGGTACTTGGAACTTTTATATAGATAATGTATTAATTAATAATACAACTAATGCTGCATATCCTGCACCAATATCAAGGTCAAATAATTATATTGGGTTTAGTAATTGGTCAAGTGACGGATATTCTAATTGTTATTTGAACGAGTTTCGATTTTATACGAGGGTGCTAGATACCAGTGAAATTTCAACCCTCTATAACAATGTTAAATTAGATGGATCGACTTCAGCAACTGCCGCACCATCTGCTGCATATTTGGCTGCATCAGGTAATACAACCAATGGAACCTACTGGATTAATTTACCAATAGTAGGAGCCACCCAAATTTATTGTATATTGGATCGCGCTGTGGATGGTGGTGGATGGATGATGGCTATGAAAGCTACAAGAGGTACTACGTTTCAATATTCTGCAAATTATTGGACCACCAATAATTTATTAAATCAAACAGATACAACCAGAGGTGATGCTGATGCAAAATACAATACAATGAATTATAGTGGTGCATCTGATCTATTAGCATTGTGGCCGGACATTACAACCATAGGTGGTAGTCTTACTTTATCAAGTTACGGGTGTTGGTCGTGGTTACAAAATAGATTTACAACTGCAGGAACCTTTTATAATGGTACATCAGGCAATAATCCAGCTACGACTACAGTAAGTGGTATAACGGCTTCAATGACATTGATCAATTGGTTCAACACAATATCATCAGCAAGATATTTTATACAAGACGCTAAAACTTGGCCAGGTTGGAACAGTTCCATTTTTAGTTCCCAGGATAATGTGCGTTTTTACGGGTTCAATTACTTGAGTAATACTACTCCCAAAGCACGTTGGGGATTTGGTTGGAACAATGAAGGAAGTTTATTTCCAAATGCTGATATGAACTCAGATGATGCAGCTGGTGGTATAGGGATGGCAACTAATAGTTATTCTGCAGGTGATTATTACAATTGCTGTGGTGTTTCGGCTCCAGCACCACGTTCGGCCAGAGTAGAAGTTTATATTCGTGACAGTTCAAATGCCCCGTCGGCTCCAACTATAGGAAGCGTAAGCATTTCAGGTTCAACCGCCACTATTACTTTTACGACTATTATAAGTGCTTCTTATTATACTGCATTTAGTAATACAGGTGGATTTTTTGGTTCATCTACCACTAGTCCAGTTACGGTAACTGGGCTAACAGTAGGTACATCATATACATTTACGGTGAAAGCAAGTAATGCATTAGGTACATCATTAGCATCAGCTTCAGTTGCACAAATTTTACCAATTTATTTTTCATATACTGGTGCAGATCAATCTTATACAGTTCCTGCAGGAAATACTACAATGAAAGTGCAATGTTGGGGTGCAGGTGGAGGTAGTGCTGGTCACGGTAATATTACTACTTATTCAGGTGGTCCTGGAGGCGGTGGTGGTTATTCGTCCGCTACATTTACTGTTACTCCATCAAGTACTATTAAAATAATTGTTGGACAAGGTGGACAGTATACTAACGGCGGTACATCGTGTGCTTCTACTTACGGAGGTGGGGGGGGTGAAATTGCTGATGGTAATTGGGGATCCGCATCAGGTGGTGGACGAAGTGCAGTGCAATTGTTAGTATCATCCACTTATATTGAAATTATAACTGCTGGTGGCGGTGGTGGTGCAGCGAATAACCAACTTACAAGTGTAAGTAGCACAATGGGTGCGGGTGGTGCTGGAGGTGGAGCAAGTGGTGGAATGAATGGAGGAAATGCTATTGGATTTTCTACTGAATTCGGATATGGTGGAACACAAACTGCTGGTGGAGTTGCTGGTGTAGCAAGTGGTGCGGGTTCATCTTTCGCAGGAACACAATATACAGGAGGTGGCAGCGCTACTACCACTTGTTATGGTGCAGGTGGTGGTGGTGGTTGGTATGGAGGTGGAAGTGGTGGTATATATAGTAGTGGTGGCTGGTATTTTGGAGGTGGAGGAGGTGGTTCATCTTATGTAAATTCAACTTATGTAACATCAGGAACATCGGGAACAACAACTTATATAGGTGGGTCAACCTCTACAGTTGGTAATAATTCGGGTTTACCGTCAAACGTAATTAATACTATAGGAAATGGAGCTACACCTACAATAGGTTCAACAACATCAAGTACATCGAATATAGGGCAAAATGGTTATATTAGTATATTGTTTTCTGGATAATAAAAAATTATAAACCCTCAATATATATAATGTCATCTTCTACAGAACGACCTCCTTATGAGGGAAATCGCGTCGTAGGTAGATATATGTGGTGGGTAGCTCAAGAATTGAATCATGAGAACCCTAATATCGACACCTATGCCAAACTTTTGATTTCAGAATTTGCAAGATTAGAAAACGGTGAAATTACTCTAGAAGAATACGAACAAAATACACCCAGTATAGAGGATGAAACCCCTTTGAATTATATTCGAAATCAAATTATTAAACATTATCCTAATTAGATATATACGGCTTCACTAACGTTACGTCGTATGTTCCTAGCTTTGCAAAAACTTCGCTCTTACGAGCTCCGTCTCTGGAACTAAATTTATTTATGATCATCATCCGTCGATTTCATCCTTTCCGAATCAGCAAAGCTGATTCTAGGAAAGGATCTATGTTTCGAGAAGCTGCTTCGCAGCGTATCGAAACGTCCACCGATCGAAGATCGGTTACATCTAAGGATGATCTAGGTTTTACGGCACCTTTGGT
>TBL_comb47_HYPODRAFT_10008253_pt1 | contig 10692 bp, 10 predicted proteins | sample TroBogypolimnion_40_FD_10682 | JGI IMG/M metagenome (IMG submission 10682)
GAGCGAGAAAAGTGGAAAGCGAGAAAAGCGAGAAAAGTTAAAAAAATGAAAACCGCTCTGCTCAACGACACTACAACCGCTCGGAGTGGGTCATGAAAAATGAAAAGCAATACGCTCAACGGCGCTCTAATATCTCGGAGTCGTGTGTCCAAAATGTGCGGGAGTCTTCCGCGACAACGGGAAGGGGAGGTGTGTCCAAAATGTTTATGTCCTATAGATCCCATGCATGTATCCGGTGAAAACGCCGCGCAAATTATTTGACGAGGCCGGGGAGAATTTGGGTATTCTGCCATTTGCCGTCGGAGTCTCTGGAGAAAACGAAAGTTACCGGAAATGTTATCGGGATGCTTTTCTTCAGTTCGATTTTGCCCAATACGGGGTCGGTTAAAATGGTGTCGCGGTTGCTGATGAACATCACTTCCGTGAGCCAGTTGAACTTGGCGCTGTTGCCGGAGACAATCCCGGTATGTTTGCAGGTTACGGCGGCTTTGCCGGCATATGCCGAATCGTAATATGTTTCAATCAGCCTGGCGGCGGCCTGGCGGTCGATTCTGTAGTAATAGTGCATGAACAGCACAAATGCGGCGACAATGACAAAGAAGATCAGGGTTGTCCTCAGGAATTTCAAAAGTTTCTCTCCTTGCGGTGGCGGTAGACCGATTGGAGGATGCCCAGACAGGTCATGGAGAGCAGCATGAATGACCCGCCGTAACTGACGAACGGCAGGCATACGCCGGTGACCGGATTGACGCCGATACTCATGCCCATATTAATGAAGGAATGAGCAAAGAAAATACAGGCGGCGCCTACCGCGATAAACCTGCCGAAGTCATCAGAAGCGGTAAATGCCGTCCGCAGAACGGAAAAGGCGAGCAGGATGTATGAAAGAATCAGCACCATGCATCCGGCAAAACCGGTTTCCTCCGCGATCACGGAAAATATAAAGTCATTATTGGAAACGGTTTGCGGCAGAAAACCCAGCGTGTTCTGGGTGCCTTGCCCGATGCCTTTGCCGATGGCGCCGCCGCTGCCGACGGCGAGCCGTGCCTGGAACTGGTTGTAGCCGCGGTGGGTGATATCGCGTTCGGGGTCGAGGAAAGTAAGCAGCCGCTCTTTCTGATAGGTTTTAAGGAACGGATAGTATTCGCCGACCTCGTTGATGACTTCGGCGGTGACGATCACCGCAAGAACGGCGCCGGCAGTGATGATGTATTTCCATTTCAGCCCGGAGACAAAAATCAGTCCGATGAAGATCGGAATCAGGATGATTGCGCTGCCGAGGTCCGGCTCCCTGGCGATCAGCAGGAACGGGATCGCGACCAGCAGCCCGGCCCAGGCCATATACCTGAATTTATTGATGTTGAACGAAGGGGCGGTCATGATATGGCTGAGCAGCAGCAGGATGGCAAGCTTGGCGAGTTCAGACGGTTGCAGCCGGATTCCGGCGCCGAAGTCCAGCCATCGTCTGGCCCCGTAGATTTTAACCCCGAAAATTAATACGACAACCAGCAGGATCAGGCAAAGAACATAGAATATCCAGACCAGCGGTTTCAGATCCCGGTAGTTGGTGCAGGCCATTATTGTCCAGAAGCAGGTTCCCATGGCTATCCATTGTACTTGTTTCAGCCAGAACATGGAGGAGGAATAGGTTCCGATCTGTTGTCCGGTGGAATAGATGAAAATCAAGCCGATGACCAGCAGCAGCAGCACGGAAAATATCTGGAGATAGTCAAAACTGGCGACATAATTAATGACACGTTTAAGGAAAAAATCGTGGTCCGATTGTCTTTTCACCATAAATGCCATATTATCCATCAACCGGACATGATCCGGTTGCCCTTCACCTTAACAGCATTTTCCCAACGTGATCGAATAAAACTGTTATCAAGCCTGAAATGTCTGTTCCCGTTTCGGCCCGACAGATATGATCGCGATCTCCGCGTCCACCAGTCCGGAGATTCTTTCCAGGTATTTTCTGGCGTTTGCCGGGAGATCGTAGTAATTGCGGACCTCGGCGGTGCTGCATTTCCAGCCCGGCATAGACTCATAAACGGGCTTGACTTCACTAAGCGCTTTGATGTCCGACGGCATGTCTTCGGTGATCTGGCCGTCAACTTCATAAGCGGTACATATTTTCAGTTCATCGAGTCCGTCGAGGACGTCAAGTTTGGTGATGGCCAGTTTGTCCACGCCGTTGATCATGCATGAATAACGCGAGGCAACAGCATCGAACCAGCCGCAGCGTCTCGGTCGGCCGGTGGTGGCGCCGTATTCGCTGCCGACCTTGCGGAGGTCTTCCCCGACGGCGTCTTTCAATTCGGTGGGAAACGGACCTTCGCCGACCCTGGTGGTGTAGGCTTTCATTACGCCCCATACCGAGGAGATATATTTCGGAGCGATGCCGGCGCCGGTACATGCGCCGCCGGAAGTGGTGTTGCTGCTGGTGACAAAGGGATAGGTGCCGTGGTCAATGTCCAGCAGCGCTCCCTGTGCGCCTTCGCACAAAATATTTTTTCCGGCCTTGGCGGCGCGGTTTACGGTCAGTACGGTATCGGTGATATACGGCTTCAGGAATTCCGCCGCGGTTTTGACTTTCCGCCAGGCGGCGTCAATATCCAATTCCGGTGCGCCGTGCGCTTTGAATATCTGGTTGTATTTTACGGCCTGTTCCCGGAAAGTTTTTTCGAATTCAGCGAGGTTCTGCATCTGGATGGCCCTGATGCCGACTCTGGCGGCCTTGTCGGAATACGCCGGCCCGATACCGCGTTTGGTGGTGCCGATCTTCCTGCCGGAGGCGGATGAGGCTTCGTTAAGGGCGTCAGCCTGTTTGTGATATTCAAAGATCAGGTGGGCTTTCGTGCTTAACTGGATTACGGAGATATCCAGGCCTCTGGCCTTCAGGTCGAGCATTTCGTCCATCAGGCTGATGGGATCCACTACCAGTCCGTTGCCGATAACGCAGAGCGTTCCCGGTCGGAAAATTCCGGACGGCACCAGATGCAGGACATATTTTTTGTCCCCGATTTCAACAGTATGTCCGGCGTTATTGCCGCCTTGAAAACGAACAACTATGTCAGTGTTCTCGGTAAGAACATCTATCAGTTTCCCTTTTCCTTCATCGCCCCACTGCGTTCCGATCAGGATATTTACCGGCATTTTCTCTTTTTCCTTAACAGTTGAATATTCACAGTCTTTCATCAATCATAGACATCGTAACATCGAAAACAAAAAGTATAATCTAATTTCATAACATCAAAATGCAAGTCATTAAGCCAAAATAAAAAAACAGAAAAGCTGCTGAGGTAATTCAAGGGCAAAACCGGGTCAGGTTTCAGGTATCCGGACGGTATTCAACTATTGTTTTATAACTTCAATTTTCTTCCGAAAACTAGGTTAAGTATCCCTGCAAAAACTGACGGTCTGCTTAATCTTTTCAGCATCTTTCTGGTCAATTTCAGCCGGAAGAATTGAGAATGCCGGAAAGTCAAATCCAGTAACCGCACCGCGGACAACATTTCGTCTTCGCCAATTACATTTTTCCTGTTTGCCCGCGCAAAAGCGGCGGCAATCGCGAATGTTACCGGGATGCTTAACAGCAAATGCCGGATTCCCATTTCGTATGACAAGTCGTTAATAATGTCCCCGCAGAAATGCATGGCATCAAGTCTGCCGTAAAAGAATTGCCGGAATATTTCCAGCGCCGGTTCATCCAGGGTTGTCCTGGACGAGAGATTGAGGATTTGCTTGCCGCCGATATCCGGCGCCTGCGGATTAATCCGCCGCAAATTTCCTCCGCCGGCGGCAAATATGGAATGGGCGCATAGCATTTTCAGGCGCAGCGACGAAGACTTGACGGTCAAAGGGTCATCATCACGCAAATATCCGGTAAGCAAAATGCGGAAATCAATAATATCTTTAAACGAAGCAGTTCCCTTGATCAGCTCCGCCGACAGTACCGGAACGGCTTTACGGGTGAAGCTCGTTGCGTCAGCGGCGAATCCGGCATTTGCGGCGCTGACCGCATTGTAATTATCTTTGGCCGCATGGAAATCAATAATTCTGGACAAGGCATAAAGCCTCAATTTCAGCGGCATTGTCTCATCATGGAGAATTGCCTTGTATCCGGCATGTACATGACGCAGCGCCGTCAATGACGCCGGATTTTCATTGGAGTATTCAACGCTGCCGGTTGCTATCCGTTCCCGTAATAATCCGGCAACTTCCGTAATAATTTCCGGCTGATGCTCCATTAAAGTCGCCGATGTATTGCCAACTCCCGGACAAAGAAAGCGCAAACTTGCCGAACAATGACCGTCTTTCCAATTGACAATATACAGCGGGAATACACGGCAGATCAGCGGTTTTGCCTTAATTTCATGCAGGACGCATCCCCCGCCGGCCTCTCTGAAAACACACTCGCCGTTGGCAGTTTTAGCCACGACAAAAGCAGACGGCTGCGAAGGCGAAGCGATAAACCATTCCGCGGGCGGATATTTCCCCGACGGAAGCATCGTCTTTTTCAAACGATCCGCTTCTTCCCCGGTAATCTTGATTGCGAGTCTGCAGCAATACCCGCAACGCCGGCAACTGAACCGCTGCTGCGGGTAGAAGTCAATATGATTGGGTACTGTATTTTTCATCTGAAATTACGTTATGCACCTTTAAAATATATCGGACAAATATGCATCAGGTCCGCGTTAAATGCAAATAATTTGCGACATGGGCCGGCTGAAAATTGCTATCCTGCCAACGGATTTGCTGATCGCATTTGAAACCCGGCGCTTTTTATGGTACTTTAAACAGTGTAATATTATTAAAACCAATGAGGTAAATATACATGGAAAAAAATCTCGATGAGATGCGTTCTATATTGCTGCAGATGGGTGAAAAAGCATTGCAGGCTTCCAGATTTCTGGCGGTGGCGGGTACCGATGCGAAGAACCGCTGCCTGAACCGGATGGCAAATGAACTGGAGGCTTCGGAAAGCGAGATCAGCAAAGCCAATGAAAAAGATATGGAAGCCGGACGCAAGAACGGTCTTTCCGGCGCAATGCTTGACCGCTTGAAGCTCAATGCCGATAGGATTAAATCAATGGCCGACGGCCTGCGTTATGTTGCCGGGCTGGCAGACCCGGTCGGCATAAATTTATCCACAACTGTCCGCCCGAACGGCCTGAAAATTGAAAAAGTATCGGTTCCGATCGGAGTTATCGGCATCGTTTATGAGTCGCGTCCTAATGTCACGGTTGACGCCGCCGGGCTCTGTTTGAAAGCCGGCAATGCGGTCATTCTGCGCGGCGGGTCGGAAGCTTTCCACTCGAACTGCGTGCTGGCGCACTGTCTCAACCGCGCCGCCGTGCTTTCCGGAATGCCGGACGGCGCGGTTCAACTCGTGCCGTGGACTGACCGCCAGGCGGTTGGAATCATGCTTAAAATGGATAAATATATTGACCTGATCATACCGCGCGGCGGCGAAAGCCTGATCCGGGCGGTGGTCGAACAGTCCACCATCCCGGTCATCAAGCATTATAAAGGCGTATGTCATCTGTATGTGGATGCTGAATGTGATATTGACATGGCGGTGAAAGTGGTGGAAAATGCCAAATGCCAGCGTCCCGGCACCTGCAATGCCCTGGAAACTCTGCTGATTAACAAATCGGTAGCGGAGAAATTCGTTCCCAAGTTTGTCAAATCCATGAAAAAGTCCGGCGTGGAATTGCGTGGCGATTCAAGGTTTATCACGATGGTTCCGCATGCCGTGGAAGCTACGGAAGACGACTTTTATGCTGAATTTCTCGACCTGATTCTGGCGGTGGCGATTGTTGACGATGTCGTTCAGGCGGTTGAGCATATCAACAAATATGGTTCCAAGCACAGTGACGGTATCATTACCAGCAACCAGGCCAATGTAAAGTACTTCATGGACTGGGTTGATTCCGCAACGGTTTATCACAATGCCTCAACCCGCTTTACTGACGGCGAGCAATTCGGCATGGGGGCGGAGATCGGCATCAGCACGGACAAATTGCATGCCCGCGGGCCGATGGGCTTGCCCGAACTTACCACCTACAAATACCTGATTTACGGGAATGGACAGATCAGAACTTAACGCATGACAACAAAATTCTCAGGCAATGCGGCAATATACACTATCGGCTGCCGTTTAAATCAGGCTGACAGTTCCCTCGTTTGCGACCGTCTGACCCGCGACGGCTGGAACATTATAGAAATGGAGCCGGGTTCTGAGCTCAGCCTGATTATCATCAACAGTTGTTCGGTAACCGGAACGGCTTCACAGAAAAGCCGCCAGGCCGCCAGGAAATTCCGGAGGCTCTATCCGTCCGCCTGTATTGTCGTTACCGGATGTAGCGCCGAGGTTGAAAATGAGTTCTGGGCCGGAGAAAATTCGGTTGATATTGTGCTGACCAATCCGCAGAAAAAAGAGCTGGTTGAACACGTCAGGACTTTCTTTGAAGATCAGCGGCAGATGTCCGGCATGTTGAAGTTCAGCTCCAATGAACCGCCGGATGTGTTCATGGAAAATGCCGAGTCCAGTTTTCCGTTTAAAAGCCGGGCGTTCCTTAAAATCCAGGAGGGCTGCAACAACTTTTGCAGCTATTGTATTGTTCCCTACACCCGTGGCAGAGAGCGTTCCCGCGCCTGGGATGAGGTTATTGCGGACTTTAAACACCAGCTTGATTCCGGATTCCAGGAGATCGTGCTAGCGGGAGTCAATGTCTGCGCCTATAACGATCATGGACGGCGGTTGCCGGATTTGCTGAACAAACTGACCGGATTCGAGGGTAAATTCCGCATCCGGCTGAGTTCGACCGAACCGCACCCGGACAATATGGAACTGCTGTCGGTGATGGCCGGCAATCCGAAAATATGCCGTTTCCTGCACCTTTCGCTGCAGCACGGCACGGACGAGATTCTCCGCGCGATGAACCGTAAATACACTACTGCCGAATATGCCGATTTTGTCCGTGCGGCCCGCTCCATGATTCCCGGCATTCACATGGGTACCGATATCATCGTCGGCTTCCCCGGAGAAACAGACGAACTGTTCCGCAGAGAATGCGAGTTTGTCCGGCAGATGGCTTTTGCCAATGTCCATATCTTCACGTTTTCACCGCGCCAAGGAACGCCGGCGGCAACGCTGCCCGATCAAGTGAATCCCGAAGTCGCCAGACAGCGCTATAAGCAGTTGATGGAGATAACAGAGGCTTCCTCGGCTGAATTTATCCGGTCGCAACTGCATCAAAAGCTTCAGGTCATCTTTGAATCCCGCGACAAACAGGGACGCTTTACCGGCTGGTCCGATAATTATGTCTCCGTCCGGTGCGGCGCTGCCGGAATTGATCCGCATGGGATCACCGGGGTTATCGCGGCAAGGGTTATTTCCGGCGGGATCGAGGCTGAAATGCCGCTTCCGGCAATGTGATTCCGCTTGTACTGAGCGTTTTTAATTTCTCTAATTATTACTCTGATTTGCCGTTCCGGCCTTTGGTTTTTGGGTTAAATGTGTTATCGTATTTAGATTTGCTGGATGTTTATTATATCCCGGAAAGCGTTTCCGGAAAAATTTAAAATAAGGAAATGTAATATGCCCAGAATTCATCCGACAGCTATTGTTGAGTCAAAAGCAGCACAGATCGCCGATGATGTTGAGATCGGAGCGATGGCTTATGTCGGTCCTGATGTAAAAATTGGACCGGGATGCAAACTGCTCCCTCAGTGTCATGTTACCGGATATACCACCATGGGCGCGAATAATACGGTTTACCCGTTTGCCTCGCTTGGAACCCCTGCCGAAGATTTCGCGTTCGAAGGCGGAAAGACTTATCTCCGCATCGGGGACGGCAATATTTTCCGCGAAGGCGTTACGGTCAATACCGGCACCAAGCCTGATACCGAAACCGTTATCGGCAACCGCTGTTTTCTGATGGCTAATGTTCATGTGGCCCATAACTGCATCCTTGGCAATAACGTCATTCTGGTGGTCGGCGCCGGGCTTTCCGGCTATGTCACCATTTTTGACCGCGCGTTTGTTTCCGGGCTGACCGGAATTCATCAGTTCTGCCGCGTCGGACGGCTCGCCATGCTCAGCGGCGGCTCGGTGTTTTCGAAAGACATTCCGCCGTTCATGACTGCGGAAGGCCGTAACGGCGGCGTGAAGATGGTCAACCTGGTTGGCCTCAAACGCGCCGGCATCTCCGATGAAGCCATCCGTGCGCTGCGCGATGTCCACCGCATTTTCTTCCGTCTGGGACTGAATACCACCAATGCCATTGAGCAGATCAAGGCGGAAGTCCCGTTGCTGCCGGAAGTCAAGGAATTCCTTGATTTCTGTGAATCCAGCGACCGCGGCGTGCTCCAGAACCGCATCGCCGGCAAGCGTTCATAACAAGCCAACAGAATTTAGATAACAGGAGATCCTCAAGATGGTTGAAGCTTTGACCAGAAACCCCAAATTCCACCAGCGCCGAGGCCCGGTCGTGCTTGTCATCATGGACGGCGTCGGATTCGGCCAGTATCCCGACGGCGACGGCTTCCTGCAAGCCTATACCCCGGAACTTAAAAGCCTTTTGAAAAGCTGCCCTAATACCCAATTGAAGGCCCACGGTGTTGCGGTCGGCATGCCTTCCGACGAAGATATGGGCAACAGCGAAGTCGGCCATAACGCCATCGGCTGCGGCCGCGTTTTTGCCCAGGGCGCCAAGCTGGTGGAAGAAGCCATTGCCAACAAATCCGTATTCAGCGGCGCAACCTGGAAAAAGGTCATCGCCAATTGTCTTGAAAAGAACAGCGCCCTGCATTTCCTCGGGCTTTTCTCCGACGGCAACGTGCATAGCAATATCGCCCATCTGAAGGCCATGATCCTCCAGGCCAAGGCTGAAGGCATCAAGAAAATCCGCGTCCATGCGTTGCTCGACGGACGCGATGTGCCGGAAACTTCCGCCTTGCTCTATATCGACCCGTTTGAACAGTTCCTGTCCGACCTTAACAAGGACGGCGCGGACTTCCGGATTGCCTCCGGCGGCGGCCGGATGGTCATTACCATGGACCGCTACGGCGCGGACTGGAACATGGTCAAAAAAGGCTGGGCGGTTCATGTCCACGGCCAGGGCGATTGCTATAAAACTGCCCATGAGGCGGTTGAAGCCATCCGTAAAAAGACCGGCTCCATTGACCAGGACCTCCAGCCGTTTGTCATTTCCGACGACGGCAAAACCCCGATCGGCAAAATGGTTGATGGCGACTCCGTGATTTTCTTCAACTTCCGCGGCGACCGCTCCATTGAGATTACCGCCGCTTTCGAGGAAGACAAGTTCGACAAATTCGACCGCGGCGTCCGTCCGCAGGTCTTGTATGCCGGCATGATGGAATACGATGGCGACCTGCATGTTCCCAAGAATTTCCTGGTCAACCCTCCCGCCATTGACCGCACGGTCGGCGAATATCTCTGCGCCAGCGGCGTTAAGCAGCTCGCGATCAGCGAAACCCAGAAGTTCGGACACGTCACCTACTTCTTCAACGGCAACCGCTCCGGCAAATTCAATGAACAGCTCGAAGACTATGTCGAGATCAAATCCGACAACGTGCCGTTCGAACAGCGCCCGTGGATGAAGTGCGCCGAAATTACCGATCAGGTCTGCGCCGCGATTGAAGACGGCAAATACAGTTTCATCCGGATGAACTTCCCCAACGGCGACATGGTCGGCCATACCGGCGTTTTTCAGGCGGTGCTGGTCTCCCTGGGCGCGTTGGACATCTGCATCAAACGCATCCGTGAAGCAGTCGCCAAAGCCGGCGGCGTAATGGTGATTTCCGCCGACCACGGCAACTGCGACGACATGCTGGAACATGACAAAAAGGGCAACCTGAAGTTTGATGAAGAAGGCGTACCATCCCGCAAAACCAGCCATTCGCTTAATCCGGTGCCGTGCATCGTCTATGACCCGGAAAGCAAAGGCGAATATTCCGGACTCAACGAAGGTCTCGGCATCAGTTCCCTGGCTGCGACCTGTATTGAACTGCTCGGCTTCCAGCCCCCGCAAGGCTACGATTCCGGCGTGCTCAAGCTTAACTGATTGTTTCGTTATTTTCCGGCGCACTTGATTAACTTCAATGTGCGCCGATTTTTTTTGTTCAGGCTGGCGAAATATGGACATTCTGGACATTCTGGACATTCTGGACATTCTGGACATTCTGGACATTCTGGACATTCTGGACATGCCCTGAGCAGAATGCTTTTGCCCGTCTGGCCGACTCAGTCGCCCGGTCTGGTTAAGGTTTTGTTTAACTAATAATCCCCGCAGCCGCGGGATTATTTTGGACATCCTGGACAGTGCTTGAGCAGGAAAACATCGAAGTGTGTCCAACATCTCCGAGCTTTTGGAGACCCATTGAGCACAGCGGTTTTCAGAATTTGATAACATCTTAAACATCGTTTGCAGTATCCGGTTAAGGCATTGTTTAACTAATGACATTTTTATTATTTTGGACATCCTGGACAGTGCTTGAGCAGAAAAACATCGAAGGTTGTCCAACATCTCCGAGCTTTTGGAGCGCCGTTGAGCGTATTGCTTTTCATTTTTCATGACCCACTCCGAGCGGTTGTAGTGTCGTTGAGCAGAGCGGTTTTCATTTTTTTAACTTTTCTCGCTTTTCTCGCTTTCCACTTTTCTC
>TBL_comb47_HYPODRAFT_10008255_pt1 | contig 10691 bp, 10 predicted proteins | sample TroBogypolimnion_40_FD_10682 | JGI IMG/M metagenome (IMG submission 10682)
AACACCTGGACCGACCACAACACCTGGACCTACCATGACACCTGGACCTACCATGACACCTGGACCTACCATGACACCTGGACCTACCATGACACCTGGACCTACCATGACACCTGGACCTACCATGACATCAGGACCGACCACAACACCTAGACCGACCATGACATCAGGACCGACCACAACACCTAGACCGACCATGACACCTGGAACTACCACAACACTTGCATCAGCTTACGGAACATCCACCCCCTCATCACAAAATCTTCCCAGTTCAACCACCTATATTCTAGCAAATCTTTCAGAACAAGGAATGCCGTCTACCTCTTGTACAGGAAATACAGATATTAATAATTATATTCAATTAGCAATTCAAGCGACTAATTCAGGAAACGTACCGAGTGTATTAAACAATATTGACAATGCAATTTCTGCTCAAGTCAAAATTGGAAATGATGCGGTAGTTCAATTACTGGAAGCGGCAAAAATATTTTTTACAAATTATCAAAATACGGGAACATTATCTTCATGGAACCAAGGAAAATCCATGTTACTAGCTGCACAACAAATATTATCTATTTTGGCGTCGGGATTTTCGTATGATTATGGTGGAAATTTACAGGGCGCAGTAGTTGCACTCAATCCTATACAAAAAGATATAACAACCGCAATGAATTATTTGAATAATTCAATTTCTGTACAAACGACCAACCGAAATATGGATGCTGCAGGATTTTTACGACAGGCGATTACCTTTTTACGTATTACAAATCCGGACGTATTACACAATTCTTTGACACCAATGCAGGTGGCTTTGTACGAGATTGCAAGTGCTTTAGCAAATTTAAATGTTAAATATGCGGCAAATAACGGTGGTAAAGCAAATAATTGTGCCAATCCTTCAACATCACAAACCGAATCACCCATTGTTCCAACGACTGCATCAACCGTACAAACAATTGCATCCCTTATTCCGAATAATACAAATAATACAAATAAACATTCTTGGTGGAGATCTCAATTTCAACTGAATATGAATGTTCCCAAAGTAATACAAAACTTTTTGGATTCACGAAGTATGTACAATGATTCTGTGAATAATTTATCTATCTTTTTAACTGAAAAAGGAAATTACGATACCGTGATTCAAGAATTACAAAAAGTACAAACCGAATTGAATAACCTATAATATCCAATATATATATCTATATGCTATAGTAGAAATATGTCAAATACACCATTATCAACATCTAATCCATTCAATACATTGAATCCGAACACATCCAATCCATATTCTTCATTATCAACTTCCTATCCTACCACATCAACTACCTTGCAATCAGGAGGTTCAGGAGGCTCTACCATATCCACTCCATTCAGTACATCCACTCCGAGTACATCCACACAATTTTCTTCATTATCAACTTCCTATCCTACCACATCAACTACTTTACAACCAGGAGGATCTTCTACATCCAGTCCATTTATATCAAGAGACGGTCCATTATGTGGTTTGAATTGTGCTAGAGGTTTTGAGACGAGTAGGGACCCATCCGGGCAATGTGTATGTGTTCCAGTATCTATATACGGTCCATTATGTGGTTTGAATTGTGCTAGAGGTTTTGAGATGAGTAGGGACACATCCGGGCAATGTGTATGTGTTCCAGTATCATCCAATACATCCAGTCCATTTACATCCACACCATCCACTACATCTAATCCATCCAATCTTACCACGACAAAGCCATCCGGTCCAAATAGAGATATTGGAGCAATTGATTTGAATGGTTATATTAGATTAGCGATTAATTCTATAGTAAATGAACAACATGCTTCTGCTATGAATTTTACAAATCTAGCGATAAATATACAAACACAGGCAGGAAATGGAGTAGGTGTGGCAATGTTACAATCTGCAAATCAATATATTCAAGCGATTATAAATCCATTATTGAATAATTTTGATGTACCAAGTGCGAATTTATCTAGTATTGCTATTTATTTCTTGGTAGGAACTATTTTATGTTTATGCTATATGAAAAATGGTCTTAGTTTGAAAGGTGTTTATGATCCGAATATACAAAATGCTTTGAATGCTTTGAATACGAATCCTCCAAATATTACAAATGCTACAAAAAGTTTGAATACTGCGATTAATGCTGCAATTGTAGCAAACGATACTCAATTGGTGAATATGTTACAACAAATATTAGGAGTTGTTGAAAATTATTCTTCCTCTACATTAAAAAATTTACCACTTACACCCTTACAACTTTGTTTAACAGATTTTCCGTTGGTATTGATATATTTGGACGGTTATCCTATGAAATTTTCATCAGTAAATAATTATAGTGTTTTATGGGGTAGTGTACAAAATCAAGTACAAAATCAAGTACAAAATCAAGTACAAAATCAAGTACAAAATCAAGTAAATGTAGAAAATAATGTTCCAGATAAAATACAAGAATATTTGGTATCACGTGCTGTTTTGAATGGAGCAATGAATGACATGGTAAATTATTTATCTACAAAAAAAGAATATCAACAATTGATTACAAACATACAAAAAATACAAAATAATATGAACACTATTTGAAATTATAATATAGATTAAACACAATATGTTTTCAAAAATTATTGGAACAGGTTCCTATGGACATGTTTATTATCCATGTTTGTATTACTTGGATATTTCATCGGAAAATGTACTGATGCCTCCACTACGTTCACAGCATCATCCCTACGACCGACCTACGGTCGGTCAAGGTTGCGCCCATACGGAACGAAGGGCGCGGACCCCAATGCTACCGTTCTACGAACGTCCACATTGGGGTCTAGTAGTTCCGGAAAACCCTAAAAACCGAAATAAATATGTATCCAAATTATTAAAAAAAGAATATGCGGAAAAAGAACTGTTACGTTATCAACTAATACGCTCAGCAGACCCTAATAACAATTTTCATTTAGGGAATATGTTTGTTGCTACTCCTTCGCGGCGAAATATTCCATTATTATCCATCGGAACCAATGGTAAAGAAATAGTTGATCATTTTAATGAATACCAGTTAATAATCATGAAATATGGTGGAAAATCATTGCGCGAATATGGTAAAATGATTTATTATGATAAAAACAAATGTGTAAATGATACACACAAACAAAATATTATTCAATTTTGGAAAGATTCAATACGTTTAATTGAAGGTATTCATTGTTTTATACAAAATAACATAGTACATCACGATATTAAAACTGCCAATATTGTATTTTGTCAGGGGGATTTTGACCCCGATGTGAACGCCAAGAATCCTCGGCAAGATTCGCTTGATGATCGTACTATGGATGTGGTATCCGTAGCAAAGCGGTCAGATGACCGAAGGTCATCAACAACTAACGTCTCCGGTGACTTTGTCACCAGAGACGTTTTGAGGATAACCACGCATATTCTGAAGGACTACGTAGGAGTCCAGAAGAATATGGAAGAATTGGGATATCGTTCAAATTATATTGATTTTGGATTAACACAGAATATGAAATCAATCTATGAAAAAAGTAAAAATTCTATGTATAATTACTCAATTTTTTATTATAATTTTCCACCTGAATTATTTTTGTATGACAAAGAAAGATTTGATAAATTACGTAATTTTAATATGGAAGAAAGAAAATTATGGTTTCAATATATTTGTACATCATGGATACACCCACATGAAGGACTTCAGCCCTCTGACCAAACTTCTCCGGGTCGGCATAGCAGCAAAAGCGGGGAAGCATCAGACGTACATAAGGACGATTTTGATTATTCTTTCATGGATTCAACCAAACAAGCTATAAAAGAGATGTTTCCCAAGGCAGAGTTAGATGTTAGTAATCAAACAACAACAAACGACCTTCATAATATGTTAGTAAATTTCCAAAATTTTTTGTTATATGATATTGACAAATATCCCGGTTTCAAGTCTTTTATGATAAATTCACTCTATACGATGGATATATATGGTCTTGGTCAAACATTATTATATATGTTGACACATACATATAAGTATTTACCCATCTCTTTTGTAGAAAAAATGCATATATTGCTGCGTAAAATGACAAATAATAATGTTACAGAAAGAATAACAATAAAAAATTTGATATTTGAATACAAAATTTTGTTACAAGAAATTTGAGGAATAAACAATATAATATGAATTTACTAACAAATATTATATTATGTCTACCATTGTTACAAGTGGCGGATTAGGTAATCAATTTTTTCAATCGTTGGCATTATCCATCTTGGTTGAAAAAAATAATCTTAAAGTTACCTACAATACTATGAATAAATTTCGTTTTTTTGATATTCTTTACGAAGGTACACTTTCTTATGATCGTACAACCATTTTGAATGAATCTACTTTTTTTGAATTATTGGAATCATATCCAATACAAAATAATATCTTGGTACAAAGAGAAACCTTTTTTCAAAATAAGGAAATTTCTAATTATTATTATCAGTATTTGCGAAAGGAAGAAATTCAACAAAGAGTCATGAAGGCGAATCCGTACAAAACACGTTATGGATGTGGTATCCGTAGCAAAGCGGAGGATAACCACGCATATTCTGAAGGACTACGTAGGAGTCCAGAGGAATATGATAATAATACGGATATTTTTATTCATATTCGGTTGAAAGATACGGAACCATGGAATCCAGGAATCCAATACTATCTACGTGCGATTCAACAAATAAATCCTGACAATAATAAACAAATATATATTGCATCCGACGATATTACTCATAATATTATCCAAGAAATCATAAAGAAATATTCCAATACAGTTGTATTAGATCCCTACAAAATATCTATTTGGGAGAAGCTTTGTAACAATGAATTATATATAGAAAAATGTCAACAAAAAAAAACGCCTATATTTACGGATGATTTTTCTGAATATGATACGATTCAATTTGGATGTACATGTAAATATATAATTTTGTCACATGGTACGTTTTCTGCTATGATTGGATTGTTAGCATATCATTCCGATGTATATTATCCTGATTACAATTATAGTATACGATGGCACGGCGATATATTTTCTATTCCTAGTTGGAAAAAAATAGATAAAAATTGATTAAAAATATGTGTATATGTTTATTAAATCATAATTGCAATCACAACAATCAATCATGGATTTATCACAAACGAAATTGACCAAGATGGAATGGGAGTCTATTGAAACTCCCGTATCGGATCAAGAAAAGAACATATTAAAATTAATCCAAGACGGATATCAAAATTTACTCATTAAAACCAATGACAATGAATCATTGTTGTCCTATATCAAAATAGAACCCACCCCGGAAATACATATTTATTTGTATAATAAATATTTCGCACCTATTATTGCGGAGATATTGAGTTTACCTAGCGATTTGGTCAGAGGGCGTTCACTACTTATGGATGATAAAAAAAGCAAAGATAAAAAACAAAAAAAACATGATTGGTTTCAAGAGTTTTGTCCCATATTACCTAATTTATCCAAATGTAAACCGCCCAAGAAAATAGATGTTTTACGTCTTCAGAACATGGACACGAATTTATCTTCAGGTGTTTTTCAAAAAAACAAAATCATGGAATATATGCAATTAGAATTTTGCAAACAGATGATTCTGGGAAATGAAATCCCATTTCAACTCTACACATTGTTACAAATAGAACATGCATCTATTTCTCATTTGAACCCCTATGTACAACAATTTCTTCAACAAATTGTCGTATTTACACAAAATCATGGTGGTGAACAACTCGTACGTGATACATTTATGAATTCCTATTCCATCATAGAAAAAAACCCTAATATTTTACGTTTTGAAAATAAACAATTGTATGATCATCAAAAACAACTCTTTCAATTGTTTCGTCCGGTGCATACAGAAGACCCCAAGACGGACGTCATGAGTTCTCAGCAAGCAGAAACAGTATCAAAACTTGTATTGTATACTGCGCCTACCGGAACCGGTAAAACCATGAGTCCATTAGGCTTATCCAATGGTTATCGTATCATATATATTTGTGCAGCTAGACATGTGGGTATGGCCTTAGCAAGAAGTGCAATTTCTATGGAAAAACGTGTGGCATTTGCCTTTGGTTGTGAAACCGCTTCAGACATTCGTTTACATTATTATTCTGCGGTTGAATATACCAAGAATCACAAAACTGGTGGAATATTCAAAGTAGACAATAGCAACGGTTGTCGGGTAGAAATCATGATATGTGATGTATATTCCTATATCACTGCCATGTTGTACATGTTGTCTTTCAACGACGAATCTGAAATCATACTCTATTGGGATGAACCCACCATTTCATTGGATGTACCGAGTCATCCTCTACACGCCATTATTCAAAAAAATTGGACAGAAAACAAAATATCCAATATTGTGTTGTCTTGTGCCACATTACCTCGTGATGAAGATATTGCGGAATGTCTTGTCAATTATCGGAGTAAATTTGACAAAGGAGAAGTACATCGCGTTTCCAGTTCGGATTGTAAAAAATCCATTACTCTGTTGAATGTACACGGATTACCGACATTGCCACATTTGCTATTTGATTCTTATGAACTTATTCAACAATGTGTTATTCAGTGTGAAAATAATCCGAGTTTGCTCCGATATTTGGATTTGAGAGAAATTATACGTATGGTGGCTAGTATGTCGGAAACGGATTTTCCGGAAGGATACCAAATATGTGAATATTTTGCCAATATTAAAGAAATCACCATGTTTCGTATGAAAATATATTATTTGAATTTGTTAAAACATATGGAAAATTCTGTATATGTCCGATTGCATCGTGATTTGAAACAGACCATACAACCCATGTTTTCACGAAACGGATTGACGAAAAACAAGAGTGTAGAGACGATTACTGATGCTGCTACTGCTATAAAACCACGTGACATTCCGATTTCACGTACGATGAGTGTAAATATTACCAGAACTCCACCATTACCTCCTCCTACCATTTCCAAAGCACCCGCCGCGGGAGTATGTTTGACGACGAGCGATGCACATACATTAACCGATGGACCTACGATTTATTTAGTAGAAGATGTATCACGTATGGGGAATTATTATGCGAAATATTCTCATGTCCCATCCCAAATATTGGATAGTATTATGGAAAAGATTGAAAAAAACAATCAAATACAAAAAAAAATGGAAATCATGACGAAATCTTTGGATGATATGATTGGTAACGAAATTGATAAGGAACGTAAAATGAGTAACGAAGTATTGAAACCCGAAGCAAAACGATTAATGAATTCCATAGAATTGTTACGTAAAGATATTCAAGTATTGTCTATTGGTAACAAATATACACCCAATACACGTCCTCATCAACAAATATGGGTCAGTCCGAATGAATACATTGAACATGCCTTTGTTCCGTACATTGATGACATCTCTGTACTAAAAATCATGGAATTAGGTGTGGAATCGCATTTGAAATTGTTGTTATTGATGGGAATCGGAGTATTTGATAGTTTGTTAGTACAATCCCAAGATGCGGCCATATCATCCTATATGGAAATTATGAAACGTATGGCTTATGAACAACAGTTGTTCTTGATTATTGCTTCTAGTGATTACATTTATGGTACGAATTATCAATTATGTCATGGATTTTTAGGAAAAGATTTGCATAATATGACTCAACAAAAAATCATCCAGGCTATGGGACGTATTGGACGGAACAACATTCAACAAGAATATACGGTTCGGTTTCGTGACGATGTGTTGTTATCAAGAGTATTCTTACCGATGGAAGAACATGATATGGAAGCGAGTAATATGTGTAAATTGTTCCTCTAATATTGGAACCCAAGGTTCCATTAAAACCTCCTAGGAAATGAGGACACTGCTCTACGAGCAGTGCCCTCATAAGATTACTTTGAATTTTATATATGTTTTTTTTGTAAACAGACATAAAAATATATTTTGTATGTGTTATAATGACTTCCGTATTTGTTATTTTTAATATTCATGAGATGACGATTCGTGGAGTATATTCATCATTAGAACTCGCCAAAGAAAAAGCTGAATCCTATTTCAAACCAACCGATGTATGGTGTATTCAAGAACAAGAATTAGACGGAAACCCGTCTGCTAAATTTAACAATGTTTATCAAAATAGAGACTTATTGTAAAATATAAATTTCATTGTGCTTATTTTTTACAAACCGATAAGACCCCAATGTGGACGTTCGTAGAACGGTAGCATTGGGGGATGATGCCGTGAACGTAGTGGAGGCATCGTTAGTAGTTAGAATGCTTTCAGCCCTCTGACCAGAATGACCCCGATAACTAATTTATTATGTAACTATATGTTAGATAATAAAAAATGTGTTTTGTGTTACTTTTAGATTTTCTTGGATTCAATGGTCCAATCATCTTGGTGTTTATGAATATCATCGCCCTATGGGGAAGATGGTATTATATCCTCTTTTTTTTACTAGGTGCCTTCTTGGACGATGCGTTGAATCATATACTGAAACAAATCTTCCAAGAACCTCGTCCAGAAAAATGCAAACCTACTGTATTTGATCCCTGTACAGGTTCAAAACCGGATTATGGTATGCCTTCGGGTCATGCAGAATCTGCCGTGTATTGTTGGACATTTCTATGGTGTATGTTTCCCAAATTATCTTGGTTCACCGCACTGGGTGCATTTTTGGTCATGATGACCATATTACATAGATATATGTATCGTCGTCATACCCTAGAACAACTGTTGGTCGGGTCATTGGTCGGTTTTTTCATGGCACAATTGACCATATGGAGTGCTGAAATCTTCATCCGAAATTAGAGGAAAACTCGTACGTCCAAAATCCTCCGATGACCTACGGTCAGAAGACCGAAGGTCTTCAACCTCTTGGTCATCTATGGATTTAGTTGTTGAAGGACTTCGTCCCTCTGACCAAACTCTTCCGGTGGCAAAGCCACCTTCAGAGTTAGTTGTTGAAGGACTTCGTCCCTCTGACCAAACTCTTCAGGTGGCAAAGCCACCTTCAGAGTTAGTTGTTGAAGGACTTCGTCCCTCTGACCATAGGACGGTAGAGTTTCATAGGAATGTCGGAAACGACGAAGGAGTGAAGACATTATAGTAAATAGTAATCTAAAGATAAGATATTATAGCGTATGTATATAATTATATGGAATACATGTATTTGTTGATTTTTGGAAGCGATTGGGACGATACAAAGATATATATATCAAAGGAAGATGCTATAAACGCATCCATAAAACATTCCAAAGAACGAGTTGAAATATTTGGTAAAGCGATAACCTCCGGTTATAGACCGACTTATAATTTTTATAAGAATGGAGAATATATTCAAGGTGGGCTTTCAATCAACAATAACTAACTCATTCGGTGGCGAAGCACCCTTTGAATTTAGTTGTTGGAGGCGTAAAGCCCCCTGACCAGAGTAGACATCATATATAACCACATTCAATGGCAATCAATATATCATTTTGTTGAATAATTTTGAACTGTTTTCCACAACCATAAATCATATCATTTTTGAATAAATATTCACAAGTAGATTGAAACAAATGTGGATTTAATTGTTTTCCGGTTTGTCTATAAGTACCATGTCTAAAAATTCCACAATTTATTTTTTGAATAATAATCGGATCTTTGCAATGAGGACATGTTACAATATTATTAGGGTCAGAGGGACGAAGTCCTTCAACAACTAAATCCAAAGGTGACAAAGTCACTGGAGGATTTGGGGATGATGCTGTGGTTTTTAGTGAAACTAGAGTAGTGGAGGCATCATTATTATCCATTGTATTGTATTAAATGTATTAAATAATATATATATTATTTAATATGTATATTATTTAATATGTATATTGATTTACCAGTAGAAATTGTGAATCATATTATTTCTTATACGGGAATAATCAAAGAACGAAACGGAAAATATATAGGACAAATTCCAAAAACGGACAAACGATACAAAATGTTAAGTAAAATACCACGTAAATTCACGGTGACCTGCGCCTATACGTATTATATGTTGAGTGTAAATAAACAATTCACCATCGCTATCTGGGAGGGTTGTTTATCTAGACCACTCAAGTATGAATATTACTTTTGTGGTGGAATAAATGTTAAAAGGTATGTACCTAGATGATCTATTTCCTAGATTTCCTGGTTCGCCTTGATCTTCTTTTATTTGCTTTCTTGGCTTTGATTGTGATGCAATTTTTTTTGGCTCTACGCGAGCCAGCGGGACATCGTTTACTAGCAGACATGATTCGTATATAATACATGAATATTTTTCTTTTCGCCGTATGCGAAAAAATCGTAGGTTCCAATATTAACCTTTATTCTGGGATTTTTGTTTAGTGGAATCGCACTTGTGCGATTTCACTGCGATGCCTCCACTACTCTGGCTTCTCTGGCTTTGCCAAAAACCACGGCATCATCCCTACGACCGACCAAATGGTTGAAGACCACGCTTCGCAAAGGTCTTCTGACCTACGGTCGGTCAAGGTTGCACCCGAAGGGCGCGGACCCTAATGCTACCGTTCTACGATCAGCAAGTACGCCACCGAAGGTGGCAACCGGTAATTCGCATTGCGAATTACTTGGCGAAGCTTGCAACAACGGAGTCCTGGCAAGCTCTGC
>TBL_comb47_HYPODRAFT_10008256_pt1 | contig 10689 bp, 11 predicted proteins | sample TroBogypolimnion_40_FD_10682 | JGI IMG/M metagenome (IMG submission 10682)
AAANAAATAACCATGAGCCTCTTTCTGATATTGACCTAGATTGCCCTTGTCAGTTTTAAATTTTTCAAAAATATCCACGATTGTTTTGATTTTATTTTTAAACTATGCAAAAGTATACTTTTTTATTTTGTCAAAAAAACGGATTTATCATTACTTTAATAATTTCAAAAGGAGTGATATCAGGATGAAAATCACAATGCATGCCGCTATACCATAAATATTTAAAGCCAAAATAAGGACTGCAGAGATGCCCAGAAAAATAAACCGAACCCTATTATCTCTCCATGACAGGGATTTAAATTTCAGAGAGAACATAGGAAGTTCAGAAACCAGGAGGAGTGACATTCCAATTGTGATCACCAGTAAGACCCACGGCTGAAGAATAATATTGTCAATGAATTGATAGTTTCCATGAACCATAATCAGTGCCAGTGCAGAAATAAAGATCGCATTGGCCGGAACAGGCAGGCCAATGAACGAATCTGTCTGCCTGGTGTCCAGGTTGAATTTTGCCAGTCTCAGGGCAGACATAACCGGGATGAGCAGTGATGATGAGAGGCAGATCATTTCCCAAAGAGACAATGCTGACAGATGATCAACCTTCACATTGATTCCGAAGAGTGAAGATTGCTGTATGGCCATCATTACCATTCCGGGAGCCAGTCCAAATGAGATTATATCAGCAAGTGAATCAAGCTCTTTGCCCATCGGCGAATAGGCCTTCAGTAAACGTGCAGCCATACCATCCAGAAAATCAAATATGGCCGCAGCAAAAATAAAGAGTACGGCAATGGTCAATTCCCCTTTAATCGCGAAAAGCACGGCAAGGCTTCCTGAGATGATATTTAAACAGGTTATAAAATTTGGGATATGTTTTCGGATCATTTTAGCCAATGTGTTGCAGGTCAGCAATAATTGTCTGACTTCCAATTACTTTCTCGCATAATTCCACATTCACCTTTGTACCTATCGGAAGGAAAAGATCGACGCGTGAACCAAAACGGATAAATCCAAGCTCATTTTGCTGATTGACTACGGTATTCGTTCTTGGGTAGGAGATAATCCTTTTGGCAACTGCTCCCGCAATCTGACGGACCAGAATTTCCGTTCCGTTTTCCATCTCAATCACAGTGGTTGCCCTTTCATTCTCAGTGGAAGATTTCGGTAAATAGGCCGCCATATAATTTCCCCTGTGATGTTTGAAATATTTAACGATTCCCGGAACAGGAATCCAGTTGATATGAACATTGTAAACTGACATGAAAACAGATACCTGAAGTCTGCGATCACCAAAATATTCGGGTTCAAAAGTCTCTTCAATAACCACAATCTGACCATCGCAGGGAGATAATACACTATGGGGATGTAAATCGATTGTGCGCCTGGGATAACGAAAAAACCTCAAAACAAAGATTAGTGCAGGAGTGGTTGCCAGAAATGTAAAACATCTAAAATAAAGCTCCTCAGTCATTCCGACCGCAAAATTGAGAGATAGCCATATCAGGAATGCTACCGCAATAACCAGAAACCCTTCTTTGTGAATTCTCATAAGTTTGAACTATAGTTGCGCAAATTTAAGAAAATAATGATCAGAGAAAAAACCGGACTACAAAATAAATCACCGGGGAGGCGAGTAATATGCTGTCAAACCGGTCGAGCAGTCCTCCATGACCAGGCATAAATTTTCCGGAATCCTTAACTCCGATACTTCGCTTGATCATTGACTCAACCAAATCACCAAACGTACCTGCAATTACGACCAGCATTGCCATAATTGCAAGCAAGATTGGACTATAGTGAGGAAATATAAAAGAAAGAATCCAGGCGGCAATCAACGCTGTGACAACACCGCCAATTAATCCCTCCCACGATTTTTTCGGAGATATTCGTTCAAATAGCCGGTGACGGCCAAACCTTACACCCAATAGATATGCGCCGGAATCACTCGCCCAAACAAATATAAAGAGGCTGATTAACAACTCATAATGATAATTTATTAATCCTTCAGTTTGGTGGAATGCGAGGAAATTTAACAGCGAGAACGGGATGGTAACATAGATAAGACCAAATGCAGTCAGCGCAAGATTTACTATCGGATCTTTCTTTTTTCGAAAAAGCTCATAAACAGGGGAAGCGTAAATCAGTGGCAAAAGATATATAAAAGACTTATAATCTAAGGATTGATTTGCCGATAAATAGGATAAAATGAAGATAATTGTTCCTGTTGCCAGAGCAGGATAAACTTGGGGAGAATATCCTGCTTCGCGGCATAGCGTATAAAATTCATTTAATGCATAAAAAGCGAGAATCAAAAAAAGGATGGCAAAAGACAGCGGACCCCAAAGGATAGCTGCAGTCAATACTGTTGCAAAGAGAAAACCCCAAATGGTACGCGTATGCAACTCTTTCAATGTCAGCCCTTTTTTAGTTGTTCAAGAATCCTGATAGCCTGCATTTCATTTTCATCCCTGACATAAATCTCCGCTTCGCCCCACATCACATAGGACGAATCTTTATGATTGATAACTACAAATTCAATCCCGTTATCCTGCAGAATGTCACTTGCCATTGAAACAAGGTAATCCTCAGTGGTAACAAAAACTTTTGTCCATCCCTTTTCCATGGAGAGTATTAATTAAAGTTCAGTTTCCGGTTCTTTGGTTGAAATTGCAGCTACGGTCTCCGGAGTCTCTTCCTCTTTCTTTTTACCCCAAGGGCGCACTCCAAAAATCTTCTCCAGATCTTCTGTAAAGATTACTTCGCGTTCGAGGAGTAATTCTGCCAATTGTTTATGTCCGTCAGCATGTTTACGCAAGATATCTTTTGCTCTGATAAAAGCCGTATCAATTAGTTCTTTGATTTCAGAATCGATCAGTTCAGCTGTTTTTTCGCTGTATGGTTTGCTGAAACTATAGTCACTTTGACCTGAGGAGTCATAATAACTAACATTTCCCACTTTTTCGCTCATCCCAAAATAGCAGACCATGGAATAGGTAGTTTTAGTCACTTTTTCAAGGTCGTTTTGTGCTCCGGAGGAGATTTTGTTAAAAACCAGTTCCTCTGCAGCCCTGCCTCCCAGAGTCGCGCATACTTCATCGAGCATCTGGTCGCGGGTCGTAATCTGTCGTTCTTCAGGGAGATACCAGGCAGCCCCTAATGACTTGCCCCTTGGTACTATAGTTACTTTTACGAGCGGATGCGCATGCTCAAGCAACCAGCTAACCGTGGCATGACCAGCTTCGTGATAGGCTATGATTGCCTTTTCATCAGTCGTAATAATTTTATTCTTTTTTTCCAGACCACCTACGATCCGGTCGACGGCATCCAGGAAATCCTGTTTTTCAACCTTTGTTTTCTGTTTACGCGCTGCAATAAGGGCGGCTTCATTACAAACATTGGCAATATCTGCGCCTGAAAATCCGGGAGTTTGTTTGGCAAGAAACTGTACATTCACATCATCTGACAAAGTCAGAGGTCTGAGGTGCACTAAAAAGATCTCTTTGCGATCTACCACATCGGGTAGCTCTACATGAATCTGACGGTCGAACCGACCCGCACGCATCAGGGCACGATCGAGAATATCGGCACGATTGGTGGCACCCAAAATAATTACTCCGGAATTGGTGTCAAATCCGTCCATTTCTGTAAGTAATTGATTTAATGTATTTTCACGTTCGTCGTTTGATCCCATGTTTGGATTGCGTCCCCTTGCGCGGCCAATTGCATCAATTTCGTCAATGAATACAATACAAGGTGCTTTCTCTTTGGCTTGTTTGAAAAGGTCACGAACCCGTGATGCACCCACTCCAACGAACATCTCCACAAAATCGGAACCAGACATGGAGAAAAAGGGAACATCAGCCTCTCCGGCAACAGCCTTGGCCAACAGAGTCTTTCCCGTTCCCGGAGGACCTACCAGTAGTGCCCCTTTGGGGATTTTTCCGCCAAGCTTAGTATATCTTTCGGGATTCTTGAGAAATTCCACAATTTCCTCAATCTCCTGTTTAGCCTCTGCCAAACCGGCTACCTCCTTAAAGCTAGTACTGACCCTTGATTCCTTATCAAAAATCTTTGCCTGTGATTTTCCGACATTGAAAATATTTCCACCGCCACCGCCACCTTTACTCATCCTTCTGAATACCCAGAACCAAACAGCAAGTAAAAGAAGCGGGAAAAACAGCCAGCTCAGAATCTCGCTGAAATAGTCATGTCTGATTTCGTAGGTTAACGTAATTTTGGCATTATCCCCAAATTCGGCCTGAGCATTCTCAAGATTTTTTTCAAACACGTCCACTGACCCGATTGTGAAGAAAAAATGGGGGCCTGTTTTTGCGGGAGCACCAAAGCTCTGATTAAACTTGCTTTTATATTTTTCGTAGGAGCTCTCTTTCAGGTAAATATCCGATTGTGATTTATTAACGACAACTATTTTTTCAATATCGCCATTTTTAAGCATCGTATTTTTCACTTCCTGCCAGCTTGTTTCAACCGGAGAACCGCTCGAAGTATAATATTGAATTGCAATAAAGGCAATCAACAAAATCCCATAAATATACATTACATTGAACTTTGGTGTAAGCTTTGCGCCACCACCTGCCGGTTTTTTAGGTCCGCGCGGTATATTTCCGCCACTGTTTCCACTACTATTTGTTGTATCCTTCTCAGCCATAATTAATTAAATATCATCATCTATATTGTAAATTTTTCCGTCGGCCCATAAGCTTTCAAGATCATATAATTTCCGTACAGGTTCCTGAAATACGTGTACCATTATATTTGCATAGTCAAGTAAAATCCATTGCGCTTGATTGTAACCATCCCGATGCCATGCTGGTTCATTTTTTAATTCTTCTACGGTCTCTTCTACAGAGTGGGCAATAGCGTCGACATGGGTATTGGAAGTTCCATGGCAAATAATGTAATGATCACATTCTGTATTGCTAAGTGTTTGAAGATCAATGTCGATAATGTCAAGCCCTTTTTTGCGCTGTATCCCTTCGATAATCGCTTCAATTAAATCGACTGAGCCATCTTGCATGGCGGAATTAACCATATTGAAATTTTAAAGTACAAAGATAATTCTTTTGCCCGATAGATAAATAAAGAAATGATCGTGTAAACTTCTGAAATATTAGTTTTTACTTTGACCTCATTAATTTATCAGGTAAAATAAGGAACGAAATGATCGGATCAATTGTTCACCGAATCCATGAAACAGATTCAACCAATAACTATGCCGCGAATCAGTTACTGACAAAACGTCTGCCGGAAGGAGTTGTTTTTATCGCAGACAGTCAGATTGACGGACGGGGGCAGGCTTCCAACAGGTGGGAAAGTGAGCCAGGTAAGAATTTAACGTTCAGTATCCTTCTCTATCCCGAATTTTTGGAAATCAGCAGGCAATTTGAACTCTCCAAGGCCATTTCACTTGGTGTGGCCGATTTTCTGAATGAGAAGACCCTTAATGTCTCTATTAAATGGCCAAATGATATTTACCTCGAAAACAGGAAGGTGGCCGGAATCTTGATTGAGAATTCGATAAGAATAAATAAAATATCTTCATCCATTGTCGGCATCGGTCTGAATATCAATCAGAAAATATTCATGAGTGATGCTCCTAATCCGGTTTCCCTGAGTCAGATGACTGGCCTGGATTATAATTTGGAAGAATCTCTGTCAAATCTGTGCCTGAAGATTGATACCCGCTATGGTCAGCTTTGTAAAGGACGTTTTAGTCAGATTGATCATGATTATACCCAAATATTATACCGAAAAGGCATCTGGGCCCGATATTCTGACAATAATGGTGATTTTGAGGGGAAAATTCTGGGAGTTGATTCAATTGGTCAGTTACAGATTGGAACCAAATCGGGAGAAATTAATAAATATCAGTTTAAAGAGGTTTCTTTTAGCCTATAGGCTATTAGGCTGTAGACTATTAGGTTACAACTTTTTAGATATATAGGCTTTAAATTGCTGGGCTTCAAAAAATATCAGAGAGAGTGTAACCCGCGATCTTTGAAAAAGGGCAATCGTCTTATTCAAGACGGTGCAGCGCACCGAAAAATTTGAATATTAATTCAGTTATTATCAGAAATCAATTCAGTTAAAAATTAGAGTCAAAAATACGACAACTTATAATGCTCATGCCGTACTTGATTTATTTACGAATAAAGATACTCTAAAATCAAACCTAAGTTCAACTCCCAAACCTATAGTCTAACCGTCTTCATTCTAACGGCCTAAAGCCTAACCGCCTGACTCCCGTACTTCATTTTGCTAAGAGCTTCAGCAATCTGATCCACCCCATTTTTCAGATGTTTTCCCACCAGCATTTTAATCATTGGATTCAGATCTGCGTGCAGTGTAATTTTAACTTTACAATTGCATTGGTCGACCGGCAAAAGCTGGATCCAGCAATTTACCTGAAATGTAACAGATTGACTAACAGCTAGTTTAATGAGTCTCGATGGTTCGCGTTCAACTATCTGAACCCCAATATTGCCGATTGGATTGATTGAAAAGCTGCATTCATCGGATGTTGCCCTAAAGTTGTCAAGTTGTACATCCGGGGTGTTCGGATACTGATTTTTTAGCTGGTTCAACCGGTTTGGGTCAAAAAGCGGTTCAAGATTCTTCAGGTCCGAGAGATGGCTATACACTGATTCCTGAGGTGAAGCAATAATTTTTACTTCACTGATATACTTTTCAATTCCCATTTTCCGATTATTATACGATGATCATTCTTAGCTATTTACCCCAGGTTTCAGGACTCTTTCTCCAGCTATTCAGACTCTCAAGTTGTGAATCGGAAATTTCTCCTGAATCATAGGCCAGTTTGAGGAGAATATTGTAATTGCTGAGAGTCGTAAGTTCTATATTAGCATCCTCGAAATTTTGAGTTGCAAGGGGGAAATTATAGGTAAAGATGGCAAGCATACCAAGAACTTCTGCTCCAAAATTGCGGATTGCTTCGGCTGCACTAATCGAGCTTCCGCCTGTAGAGATAAGGTCTTCGATAATTACCACCTTGGTACCCGGCTGAATATCACCTTCAATAAGGTTTTCAAGTCCATGACCTTTGGGTTTTGACCTGACATAAATAAATGGAAGTTGCAATGCTTCAGCGACTAAGACTCCATGTGCGATAGCTCCTGTAGCTACGCCGGCAATAGCTTCCGCATTGGGGTATTTTTCCCTGATCAGTTGCACAAACTGACTGCATATAAAAGTTCTGGTTTCCGGAAATGAGAGGACCTTTCGGTTATCACAATAAATAGGAGATTTCCATCCTGATGCCCAGGTAAAGGGGATATTGGGCTGTATTTTAATAGTATCGATTGCTAACAGACGTTTAGCTACCTCAATCTGAGCGTTTTCCATAATTTCTGTGACTTTTCAATTTTATGCAAAAATAAGAAGATTTTTGGCTTCCGGCTAATTAATACTCCGACAATATCTTAATTAAACATTAAATTGAGATTATATCTATGCGGTAATCTTACCGGAATATAATTCGCAATAATCAGATTTATAATAACCTAACTTGAGTGATGCCGAAAAGGCCGGTCATCTGAGATCTCCGGGTTTGAACTGATGCGGTTTATGTTTGAAATTGTAATCCCGTAATAATTTTAAAAATGCAGGTTCAAATCCATGCGATGGGGAAGGAGCCTGTGAGAGGAGCAGGGTTCCTTCGGGGCCAATCAGGTAAAAGACCGGTGTAAGTGAAGCATTATAGTTGACAATCAGATGCTTTTGCCGGGATCCATTGAGTAATTCCCAGGAATAGCCCTTTGTTTTCCATAGATTTGAGGCGTGCGAAAAATCATCATCGACAGCAACGGAAACGATAGTCAGAATTTGGTGCAATCTTTTTTCAAGTGATACGATAGAGTCTGTTTCGACTCTGCAATCTGGACTTGCGCTGTTAAAAAAGGAGAGATAAACAAACCTCCCTTTAAATTTATCCAGTGCAACCATTTCCCCCTTCAAGTTGGAAAGGCGCAATGCTGGTGCATTTTCACCTACGGCCAGAAGTTTAAGTTTCGATCTTATCTGCTCTGCAATTGATTGAATAATAGGTGATATCGATTCGGATTGTGCCATTCCTATTGCTTTCAACACCCCTTCTTTTGAAAAACTGGCAGTAAAATAACTTTCATACAACCCTTTTAGTACCACCAAACCGGCAAATGCCTTTTTAAACCCTTTGGTTTCAAAAAAGTTAACAAGAGTGTTGTAATCTCCCGAATTAATGAAATTGGAAATCTCTCTGTTCCGATTATTCTGTGATTCTTTCCTCAGAAAATCGGTAAAGAGGAGGTCGAAAGCTCTTTGATAAGCCGGATGACCCGGGTGAATGGGTTGAACGGCGAAATATTTCTGAATAACAGGATCTTCATTTTTCTGATATACAGCAAATTCCAATTCTGCAAAAGTATATTTCTTTAAAGTTGTAAAATAGGGGTTCTGAATGTAAGCGTACTTTTTTTCGAGTCGGTCAATAATTTCATTGGCTACCTCTTTGGATTGCTGCTTGTAAATCGGTGTTGTATTCTTAATAGTTTCAAAGTTAAAGTCAGTCAGAAATGAACGAACTGCAAAATTCAGATCGGTATTGTCAGTCCCTGGCAATCCAAACCAATAGGGAGTTGGCTTGAAATAGATACTATGGGCCTCTGCGGAGGTTTTTGGAGAAAAAGGGGGAAGTGATACTTCATAATTTTTCCCCGGTTCGACGACCATGGTTCCGCAGAACTTCTCAAGGTCGGAATAGATTTCTATGGTTTCATTGACCTGAAGAAGGAGTGAAAATGCTCCGTCACTGGCAACCCTTGTGGTGGCTAACTCTTGTTTCTGATGAAGAATCGGGTCGGTTATGGTGTAAAATGAGATCTCTTTGGTCGCATAATCAGAAGCTTTACCATAAAGAAGTGTTTTCTGGGCGTTAAGCTGACCTGTGATCAGAGCCAGAATCATCACAGATAAAATCTTTTTCATCATTAATTGCATTGATTTATTCGTCATAGAATTCCGAAATATCAAGACAGGTTGGGAGAAACTGTGACGCATCACCCTTGTGGCGGAGAATATCCCGGACAATTGTTGAGGATATGGATGTTGTTTCAGGGGTTGTGAGTAGAAAGACTGTTTCGACTTCCGGGTACATCCTTTTATTAATCTGGGCAATAGCCCGCTCATATTCAAAATCGGAAGCGGTTCGCAACCCTCTTAAAATATATTGGGCATGGACTCTTTTACAGTAATCTACGGTCAATCCATCATATTTGCCTACTTTTATTTTCGGCTCATTTTCGAATACCCGCTTAATCCATTCTTTCCTTTTTGCAAGAGGGTAATATGGTTTCTTATCTGAGTTGTAACCGATCATGACGATGATTTCATCAAACAACGGCAAGGCACGTCTGATGATCGATTCATGCCCTAGGGTAAACGGGTCAAATGAACCCGGAAATATCGCAATTCTGTCCATATCAAATGAATTATCCTACAAAAATAATAAGAAAAACGGGACAATCCGACAATTAGGCTATTAGACTGTTAGGCTTTTAGACTGTTAGGCTTTTAGACTGTTAGGCTATTAGACTATTAGGCAATTAGGTAATTAAAATTGAATAACTTTAATTACAGGCGTTATATTTAGCAGCTTGTATTTGGCTGTTGCCGGTGAGCCTGAATGCATGTAACTAAATGGCTCATATTCTTAATCCTGATCTGTGAAATATGACTGTCTTAAGGATAAAACCCGACAGTAGCCAGCTTATAATTACCAGATGCTTTATTTTCAATGATATATGCTGAATGCCCAGTCAGTCATAAAACTGAAAATTCCAACATATATCAGTATAAAAAACGCATTTTTTTATTTTCTTTACACTACCAGTAGCAATCAAGATGACAGAGCGCGATATTATTGGAATTTTCGGGAAGATGAATTCAGGAAAGAGTTCTCTGATGAACCTTTTGACGCAACAGGAGACCTCGATTGTTGATCCCACGCCCGGTACGACTACGGATACAAAAATTACCCTCGCAGAGATTCACGGACTTGGGCCGGTGAAAATCATGGATACTGCAGGTTTTGATGAACAACTTCTCCTTGGGGATAAAAAGCGAAAAAAAAGCATTACCGCATTGAAGGAGTGCGACCTCGTTTTGTTGGTTATTGATCCCTCAACCTCCGACTTTGAGCCTGAGCAGGCCATCCTATCGGAAGCCCGGAAGCTTGATAAGCAAATTATCGCCGTTTATAATCTTTTCAGGGAAAGTGACCGGAATAAAATCGTTGAGATTGAGGTGCTGGTTGATAAATTGGGAAGTTACCCTAAAATCATTTTAAATGCCCTTGACCCCGGGTATCGTCAGCCATTACTCGAAACGGTTCTGAACAATTACATCCCCCGAAATCTGACGGTTGAGCTTTTACCTTTTGTGGAACCGGGCGAATTCTATATCCTGAATATCCCCATGGATGAAGAGACTCCGCCAGGCAGATACCTGCGTCCCCAGGCCATGGCCGAAGAGTATATTACCCGGCATTGGGCATTCCCGGTTTCCTACCGGATGAATCTTACTAAAGCCAGGGCAGGTGATCCTTCAGAACGGGCAAGGTGGAACGACTTTATAAACAACTTCACAAAAAGGCCCAAAGCCATTATTACCGAC
>TBL_comb47_HYPODRAFT_10008259_pt1 | contig 10684 bp, 10 predicted proteins | sample TroBogypolimnion_40_FD_10682 | JGI IMG/M metagenome (IMG submission 10682)
GATTACGAATGATTTTGCACAAAAGTTTGGGATAAGCCCGGGTGATAAGTTTACATTATTCAGTACGACTGTTGACGGAAGTATGTCATTTAAAAACTTCACCGTTTCCGGCATGGTCCGTTTTGGCTCTTCAGCCCTTGATCGCGGAGCTGTTATTGCCGATCTTAGTGACCTTCAATCTGCTCTGGGTATGGAGAATTCTGCAGGTGAGATTTTGGGTTTTTTTAAAAATGGCAACTATGACAATGATGCAGCTACCCGCGTTTTTCAAAATTTCAATCAAAAATTTGAAAATTTTAAAGATGAATATGCCCCGGTGATGCTACGGTTGCGCGATCAGGGAAGGTTGGCTGAATATATGGATTATGTATCTGCCATTGAAGGTGTTATGTTGACTGTTTTTATGATGGCAATGTCTGTTGTATTATGGAATGCCGGTTTATTGGGTGGGCTAAGGAGGTATGGTGAATTTGGCCTTCGTCTCGCAATGGGAGAGGAGAAGAAACATATCTATTGGACATTGATCAGTGAGGGTTTTTTAATCGGAGCAACCGGATCTGTAATTGGCACATTTATTGGACTTTGCGTCTCGGCCTATTTGCAGCAGGTTGGACTTGATATTAGTGGAATGCTGAAAAATTCAACTTTTATGATGCACTCGGTGGTACGGGCAAGCATAACACCTCAGGCCTATTATATTGGATTTGTTCCCGGAGTATTTTCAATTGTAGTTGGGAATGCCCTTTCAGGAATTGGAATCTATCGACGAAAAACTGCCCAATTGTTTAAAGAGCTTGAAAATTAACTGCAATCAAAATAAACGGATGAAAACCACAATCGCAATTATCCTGATTTTCTCACTTTTGACAGATTCCTATGGTCAGGGAGCTGCAGAAATCCTTGAAAAAGTTGACAAAAACATGTCATCGACGAACCGCATTTTTGAATCTTCAATGACCATTCATGGAAAGCGCAACAGCAGGACCATAACCTCCAGGTCATGGTCGGAAGGAATTAAAAAATCATTCACTGAATACCTTTCTCCCGCCAGTGAAAAGGGAACCAAAATGTTGAAACTTTCAAATCAACTTTGGATTTATTCTCCGTCAAGCGACCGGATTGTTCAGATTTCGGGGCACCTGCTGCGTCAATCGGTGATGGGTTCGGACCTTTCGTACGAAGATATGATGGATGACAGGAAACTCACTGAAATGTATTCAGCAGAAATAATTGGTAAAGATGTGGTTAGCGGGCGTAAAACATTGATTCTCCTTCTGAATGCCAAAGTTGAAAACGTGGCTTACCAGTCACAGAAAATGTGGATCGATGAGGAACGAATGATCCCTTTAAAGCAGGAATCATATGCCAGAAGCGGTCAATTGCTTAAACGTATGGAATTGAGTGATATAGATAAAATTCAGGGACGTTGGTTTCCGACAACGATCCTTTTTAAAGACATGCTGAAAGAGGGTGGTGGTACAGAGTTTAAAATGACCAATATCCGGTTTGACCAGCAAATACCTGCATACATTTTCACGAAAGCTGCCCTTAAACAATGACTATTGAATTTCAAGTAGTTGGAATCCTTTATGATTATGATTTCATTACTGTCCCCAATAGGCAGTATTCTTTAACTCACTGCCAAACTATACTAAATTATAATCGCCTGTTTTGAATCCTTGGGAGGTTTGGGGGTCTGAAATATGGCTTTAAAATGTTTCCATCACGTATGTCATGAAGCTTTCAGAAAAATACTTTCCCTCCTTCTTTTATCGGCACACACTGCCAATTATTGGCAATTAGCTTTTTTCTCCGGTGAACTGATCTTCCTTATTCCTGAACAACACATTAAAAGTCGTCAGGCTTCCATAAATGCGGGTGATATATTGTTCTAAATCAACCTTTTCCTCATCTGTCAAATTACTCGAATTAATCCTTTGTTCCATAACACGTACCCTGTCGCGTACCATGACGATTTTGTGAAAGAAGGTCTCCACCGGTATTTCCTTCTCTTTTAATGCTTTGTCACCAGGATATAGCACCATTCTACCACCAGTCCATTTCTGACCAAGTGGCACAGTTTCCTGAACATCACTGAAACGGCGCAATACCCTGACCAGACTTGCCTCCACCTTTTCGTAAGTCGCAAGATCGGAAGGGGTTTCAACAGCTTCAATTACTTCAAGACCTTCATAATCCCGCAATATTTTTCTCACACCGTGTTCAATAAAACCGATTTCGTAGGCATCGGAACGAATTTGAACGATCACCCCTTTCCCCATCTGAGGGTGTTTTACACGTGAACCGACTCCCAATATCCTTTCTGCCATTTTGCGGTTTGTTTAATTTCTGTTTGCTGCAAATGTAAGTTTTTAAAACTTTTTCCTGAAACCACAATCGTTAAAATCAAAAAAAATATTTCGGTTTCAATGATTCTTATCCGGTCACCGATAAAAATTAAACGGAACGTTCCGGTGTCTGAACTTTTTTAAAAGCACGGGTTATCTCCAGCATCCATGCCACAGAACTTGCATTATCGGTAGCACCATTATAAAGACTGTCGTTATTGATCGGAGTACCAATCCCCAGATGATCCCAATGGGCTGTATAAACGATCACTTCGTCAGGATGCCTGGTGCCGCCAATCCTACCGCAAACATTCCTGGAAGCTTTTGTTACGAAACTTTCATTCGGGCGGAAACTTTTACCGGTAAAATAATTGGCTTAAAATCCTTACTGACCGCTTTTTTTTGCATGGTCAAAATTCATTCTACAAGATGTAAACAATTGCTCAGCTGATGATTGGGAGATCCATCCTTCAAAAGCGCACCGGTCTTGATTATTGTTTTCGGGCATTAGATACAATTTGGTTGTTTCGCCGTTGATTCTGACAACCTGCCAGGGGTAACCTGCTGGGCTGGTTTAATGAATGATCAGACAACCTTTGGTGCCCCTTCGAGCGGCTTCTTCAAATTAGAAGGTCCAACGTCCATAATAAGTCATTGTTTTCCCCTTAAAGTAGTCGTCAGACCTTCCATATCCCGGATCGTACACAAAAACAAGGATCGTCTTACCTTTTAAATCCAGGCACTGAAAATCATCCCTGCCATATTCAGGTGCGGTAATCCCAAAACCTGCAAAAACCAGTTCTGAATGATCGAGTGACTGTTCCAGTTCCATTCTTCTTGAAAAGGAAACATAATCGGTTGGTTTCTTTAAATTCAGGTTACCTTTTGGCGTCTCGAAAAGTAATGTATCTGAAATTTTGGAGCTGATAGCCAGCAAGGGAACTTCCTGAAAAAAACTACCCTTATTCACCGGATCAAGGCCTGTTTTTTTATTTGTGTGGCAATATAGTCCACTGTGATTCCTTCAGTTGAAGACATCGGCATGCGGTCGAGGCATCGGTCTGATGACAGTTCTGCATTGTGTTTTTTGATATTTTTATAAAGAGTGGCTTCCTGCCCCGATTTTTTATCATTTTGATGACATGAAAGGATCAAAAAGGCAACTACCAAAGCGTAGTTCTGTCTCATTTTATGATTTGTTTAATTGATTATCAGATCGAAATTTCTGACTAAAGTAAGCAAATTAATATTTCCCTGTCTGCCGTTTTTTAGTTAAGTTTGCCTGCCGTTAAGGAACACGAAAAGCCATTACAGCAAGTAATACCAAATTAAGAATACATCATGAAAGAGATTAACCGCAGATTGTTTGTGAAAAAAACAGGTGCTGTTGCCGGAACCACATTGGCAGCATCAATGGTTCCCTGGACCGTAAGTTGCAGCACCGCTTCTGATAAGGTCGGAGTTGCATTGATCGGATGCAGAAGTATGGGTTTTACCGATTTAAAAGCATTTCTGGAAGAAGAGGGGGTTGATTGTATTGCACTTTGCGATGTTGATAAAAAGATACTTGAAGAAAGGGCCACAGAAGTAGAAAAATTGAAAGGGAAAAAACCTCAAACTTTTTCTGATTTTCGGAAAGTTCTTGAATTAAAGGATGTTCAGGCTGTCATCATTGGTACACCTGACCATTGGCATGCCATAATCATGATCATGGCCCTTGAAGCAGGAAAGCATGTTTATGTCGAGAAACCGATGGGTCACAGTATCGAAGAGTGTTTGGTCATGGTAAAAGCCGCCGCCAGATATCCAAAGCAAATGGTTCAGGTCGGAATGTGGCAACGGAGTTCAAAACATTGGTTTGACGCTTCTGATTATGTGAGGTCAGGGAAACTTGGGGATGTTAACCTTGTACGAGCCTGGATTTATAAGGGAATGGGTGAACCTGTACCAGCACAACCCGACACAGTGGCTCCTGACTATGTTGATTATGACATGTGGCTTGGACCTGCTCCACAACGACCGTTCAATAAAAATCGGTTCCATTACGATTTCCGGTGGTATTGGGATTATGCCGGTGGTGCGATGACAGACTGGGGTGTCCACTTGCTCGATTTTGCCCTCTATGGAATGAATGTCTCCTATCCTGATTCTATTTCACCTGGCGGTGGGAATTTTCTGAATAAGGGCGTAATTGAAACACCAGATATTCAGCAGGCTGTTTATAATTATCCAAAACATACGATGATTTGGGAATGTGGTCTGATTCCACGTTTAGGTCCTTATGGAATGCATCATGGCGTATCTTTCACAGGAACAAAAGGGACTTTGATCGTTTCACGCAATGGGTGGATGGTCAATTCGGAAGTTAGCAATAAGGATTCCAAAAAATTTATTGCAGATATACCAAATCAACCACCTATTGGTGGATTAAAAGAACACGTGAAGAATTTCCTGAACGGGATCAGGAAAGGTGAAAAACTAAATGCACCCGTAGAAGTTGGTGCCCAGACCGCAATTATTTCTGAAATGGGAAATATCGCCTATCGTGCGGGATATCTTTTGCATTGGGATTCAAAAGATATGAAATTTGTTGAAGAGGATGCCAATAAATTTACAAAGCATTCTTACCGCGATCCCTGGAAACTTCCGGTCGTGTAAGCTACAAAGAATAAATCGGGTTGAACGAGTGATGGGCTTGTTTTAATTCTAAAAGAGAAGTTGAAATAATAAAGAACATCGGATAATCGGTGTTCTTTATTATTTTTAGCATTTTAGCATAAATTATTGTTTTATCTGAAAGGTATAAAATCCGGATTTCAGACTGATTTTTACTGTTTTATTTTCGCTTTTAACATTTTTACCAGCATTATTTTCAATTAATTGCTTTCCGTTCTCGAGAACCTGACTGGCTTGAAGGGTCAGGTCGGCTGTACTGTTCGGTGGAATTGTTACCTGATATTCAATTCTTGAACCAGTCCTTTTCCATAAAGAAATTATCATTCCATATGGACCAGTATGCTTTGCTTCAAAACTAGTGAGACCCTTCACAAAATCAGGTTTTAAGATAACATTTTTAAATCCAGGCTGCAGCTCGTCGGGATAAATTCCACCCGGCGATTTGTAGAGCCAGGCACCGATCTCCCCAAACATGATATGATTCAATGAAATATCTGATTTGGAGTCTATTGGCCAATTTTCATATAAAGTTGTGGCCCCATTGACCATCCACCATCCCCATGAAGGAAATGTTCTTTGAGATGCGACTTCAAAGGCAAGATCTGCATAACCATTGGCACTTAAGGCATTAAGGATCGATTTGGTTCCCAATAACCCAACATCAAGGTGCTTATTGTCGGCAATTACGCGGTTGGCCAGATTTTTTGCCACCCTGCTTCTTAAATCTTCCGGAACGATCCCCCAATGCAACGGTGCACTCAATTCAGTTTGAGAACCATTTGCATAGATCCCATTTTCACGGTTGAGGTATTTGGCATTGATCGCATCCCTAATTTTAGTCGAAAGTATTTTATATTTCTCATAATCAGATTTTTTATCGAACAGAAGTGCTGATTTCATCATAATTTGAGCATCATTGTAATAGTATATTGAAGTCATCAGTTCTTTAGCAGCTACCGATTTAACCGGAACCCAATCTCCCAATCCCCAATCTGTTAATCCCGTTGGGTAGGTCTCTGTTATATGATCAATGTATCGGCGCATATTTTCATAACAATCTGAAAGTAATTTGGTATCACCATAGAACAGATAGATGTTCCATGGGATGACTGCGATTGTGCTGGTCCAGTCTGGCCCATTTGCCCAGGTATACCCCCATCCGCTTGATGGAATGATGGCCGGAAGAACACCGTTTGGCTGTTGTTCGTCGCGGTGATCGGCTAACCATTTCTCGTAAACCGTTATCCCATCGAAATTGTAAAGAGCTGTTTCAATTGCTGTATGGGCATCACCTGTCCAACCGTTTTTTTCCCGTTGAGGGCAATCTGTCGGATATCCAAACAGGTTTGACAAATAGGAGTTATTTGTAGCCCACCAGATTTTATTGATTATCGAATCAGACGAATGGATTGTTCCAACCGGAGGGACATCGCTATGCATAAAATAGCCGGTCAGATCGTCCTTGTTCAGTTCAACGGGTTGATCAGAGGTCACTTCCACATACTGGAATCCTTTATAATTAAACAAAGGTTTAAATGTTTCTATTCCAGATCCGCGTAGTGTATAAATGTCAGTTTGGAAGGGATCAAGCTGATCGGTTGGCCGATAATGGACATCGATATTGGACTGGTCAACCAAACCCTCTTTGGTTAGCCTCTCACCATGTTTAAGCCTGATCACAGTTCCTGCCGCCCCTTTTACCCTGAGTTGGCTCACCCCTGCGATATTGCGGCCTAAATCAAAAATATAGTGGCGATCGTTTAACTTTACCACTTTTGCTGCTGGTATGGTGTCAACATCCCTGATCGGATGAAGTTCCTGAGAAACCAGGTTTACAGACGGGGAACTGATCGGTATTGCATTTTTCCATTTGGATTCATCAAATCCTTTTATATTCCAGCCTGCCTGTTCCAATCGGGCATCATAATGTTCTCCTGTATAGATGCTGTTAAATGTAACCGGACTTAATGTCGTTTTCCAATCGGTACCGGTACAAATTGTTTCGTAAGTGCCATCATTATAGGTTAATCGAATATCCATGCAAAATCCGGGTCTTGCCCGCCAGGGAGCCTTGTCAAAATACCATACGGCTGTTGACTGGTGATTATACCAACCATTTCCTAGGATGACCCCAGCTACATTTTTCCCTTCAGTCAGGAATTTTGTCACATCGTAAGTAACATAAAGCGTCCGACGGTCGAATCGGGTGTACATGGGGTCGAGGCGATGATCACCAACTTTTTTCCCATTCAGGTAAAGTTCATATAATCCGGCGGCTGCGATATAGGCTCTGGCTTGTTTGATTTGTTTTGCAGTTGTAAACTCTTTACGAAAAAGTGGGGCTGGTTTAAGTTGAATGTCCCTGGTGTCCGTGATCCAGGTGCCTTTCCAGTTATTTATACCCATCATTCCTGTTTCAAAGCCTGCAACCTCCGAATTGGCTGATGGGTTTCCTTTTGCGTCCCAAATTTTAACACTCCAGTAGTAATTTGTAAAAGATTCCAAAGATAAGCCATTGTAATCTGTTCCAATTTTTGCTGATCCAACTTTACCGCTATCCCACATATCCCCAATTCCCTCAACGACTTTTAAAGAATCAGTTCCGACAAGAATCTGATACGCACTCTGAGCCGCACCACTTCGGTCATCTATGACCATCCAGTTAAGACGGGGTTTTTGGATATCAATACCCAAAGGATTTGTAAGGTGCTCACATTTCAAATTTCCGGCAGAATATTCAGCCAAACCATTGGTATGAACCATGATCAAAATGGCAAATAGGAATAGATAATTCAATTTTNTTCTCATATACAGATATTTAATTCATTTTTTTAATGTCAATCTCGTAAATTCAGAGCATTACTATTGGGGTTTATTTCATCTCCAATTATAACTAAAATTTAGTCAGATAAAGAAATTTTTTAGGATCTGAATTTAGGGTTTTTAAATGGAAGATCGATACGGTTCCAATTCAACAAATCCTACCTGACATACTTTTATATCGATTTCTCTTTAAAATTGTTACATTTGTTTTTTGAACGAAGGAAAAAGTAAGTGGATTTATTAAAATATCACGAAAATATTTGAACTAAATAAATTCGGCTTTATTTTAAATCTTATTATTCAATTTTCATTTTTTTAAAATTAAGTTACATTTACGAACTTATTTATATAGCTAAATGCTTGCATATGGAGCCACGAATAATTGAAGAAGCTTGTGCCAAGTGTAAAGATCATTGTTGCACACGTTGTTTGAATGACGGAGAATTTAATATTTTTAACTTTTTGACCAAAGATGAATTGGAGCTTTTGGTGAAAGAAAAGCGCAATGTGCATTTTAAAGCCGGAGAAACAATTTTAAAGCAAAATACTTCGGCAAGTCATATTGTATGTATCAAAAGCGGTTTAGCCAAAATATATGCGGAAGGTGAAGGCGACAAAAAGTTAATTCTTAATCTTGTAGCGAACCACTCGATTTTAACAGGTGGCGGCATATTTATGGATGAGGTGCGACAATTTACTGTACAGGCTGTTACCGAGGTTGATTGCTGTTTTATTTATTCGGATAAGATATTTGAGTTGGTTTCGAAAAACAGTACATTCGCCTTTCAATTGTTGAAGCTGAATAATCGGCAGAATATCAGGATGTTAAATAATCTGGTTGGTATTACTCAAAAATATATGCCAGGCAGGGTTGCTGATTTGCTGCTTTATCTTAAAAACGAAATATTTGGCTGCAATCCCTATGACACTTTTCTTTCGCGTCAGGAACTTGCAGATATGACCGGAATGACAATGGAAAGTTTTATCCGGATTTTAAAGGAATTCAAGTCTTCTGCTATCATTTCAGTTGAAGGAAGTCAGATCCACATTCTCGACGAGGATGCCTTGATTGTTCTTGGGAAAAAGGGTTAAATTTTTTTTGGCTATCCCGATTGACATATATCATAAAAATGATTGCAGATAATCAATTGTAAAACAATAAAAGATCAATCAACAGTTTCAAAATAAATCGCGTAACGTTTCTATTTTAGCCAAATGAAATATCCAATTCGGATATTCTAAAAATGTATTTTAACTTTTATTAATTAATAGTAACGTTAACACCCCGATTTTATGAAACTAAAGAATGTTTTCCAACTTTTGTTTTTTGCAATTGTTCTAATGTTTATCGCTCCTTCATGCGTTAAAGAAGGCCCAATGGGTCCTGCAGGAACAGCAGGAATTGCCGGAACCAATGGTACCAATGGTACAGATGCCAATGAGACATGTAAGGTTTGCCACACAGCAACTAAAGTTGACCTGATCTCCACTCAATTTGAATTCTCTAAACATTCCTTTGGAGAAGCAGCAACCTCTGAGGCAGGCAATGTAGGTTGTACTCCTTGTCATGCTCAGGAAGCTTTTAAGTATGTTGTAGCTCATAATGTCCCTGCAACCTTTACCCTTAATCCTGCTACCGGTAAGTATGCTAATGATTATAATACTGACATTACAGCTGCCTATGGTGAACTTGGTTGTTCGACCTGCCATAGTGCATTGCATACCAGTTACAGTACTGCTGACCTTGCATTTACTACAGTAAAACCTGTTCCAATGACGATGTGGGGTGGGGCCAAAGTAATTGATTTGCCCGCCGACGGAGGTAAGAGCAATTTATGTGTAAAATGCCATCAGCCTCGTCCATTTACCAATGCCCTCACTGGCAATGTTTTAGATTATAACGCATTGGCTACAACTGCAGGGACTGTATATGATGGTAACCCAACAGGTGCCACCAATATCATTAAACCTAGTTACAGAACTCATACTCACTATGGTGCAATTGGTGCAGTTTATGCCGGAAAGGGTGGAATTGAATTCGTAGGAACATTACCCTATACAAGTTCAACACATACAACTGTAGCTTCTTGTAGTGATTGCCATATGGGTGCCATGAACGGAAAAGCTGGCGGACATACCTTCAGTGCTTTGGGTAACACCTCTACATGTAACCAGACAGGTTGTCATACTTCAGCAGTTACAACTGCGTCAACGACCCTGTGGTTGAACCCACGTAACGAAATCAAAGCATTGTTAGCTACCCTTGCTACAAAATTATCTGAGAACGGAGTTGAAATAATGAACAGGAACGGTGATGCTGCTACCAACCTCTGGTACGGGATTACGGCCAATAACTATGACGGTTACCTTAATATTTATGACCCGATTACCAACCCTACAGCCCAGACTTACAATGCCACCAGTTTCAAATATGTTGGTACAGTACCTTCGACCTGGAGTCAGGCACAAAAGGATTACAATGCAACCTTGCCGATCATTACATTATCCAATGCCCAGATGGGAGCAATCATTAACTTCCAGTTGTGCTTAAGGGACTATAGTTTGGGTATCCACAACTTCCAATATACCAAAGCTTTGTTGACCAATTCAATAGCAAAACTTTAATAAGGTATTATTCGAATCATATAAAAAAGGCTTCTTTTTTGAAAATTGAAGCCTTTTTTGGTACAAACCTTAAATTAAAGAGCATCATGAAAAAGCGTCCGATATATTTTCTTGTTATACTGTTTGTTATATTTCTGAATGGTTGCAAATACGATTTTATTTTACCTGAAGAGGCCTCAGCAGTAGTCGTTCCTGCGGGTACATCCGTTAGT
>TBL_comb47_HYPODRAFT_10008260_pt1 | contig 10683 bp, 14 predicted proteins | sample TroBogypolimnion_40_FD_10682 | JGI IMG/M metagenome (IMG submission 10682)
GGGTATGTATGAAGACGGGTAAAACTGTGCTGGCTTTTATTGGTTCGTCGCTGGCCTGTGTGTCCGTTATTTTGACGGCAGGGGTGGCCTTGTTCCCCTTCATCTTACCCTCCTCACTTACCCCTAATGCCAGCTTAACGGCTTGGGACGCCACCTCCAGTTATGTCACATTAAACGTCATGTTTTGGGTGGCCTTAATCTTCACCCCCATTGTGTTGGCTTACACCAGCTGGGCCTATCGCGTGATGCGCGGCAAGGTAACATTAGAATTTATTGCGGCTAACGATAAATCGCTCTACTAAATTAAAGGAACGACTATGTGGTATTTCACTTGGGTTTTGGGAATAGGATTTGCGGTGTTGCTGTCTGTTGTTAACGCCCTGTGGCTTGAAAACCAGGACAGTGGCGCGGAATAAGTCTACTTGGAGATCAGTGCATTAAGCCCATCCGCATCGATGATGCGGATGTTTCGGCCTTTTACTTCTAATAAATTTTGATCATGAAAACGCGACAAGATGCGGCTCACCGTTTCAAGTTTTAAGCCTAAATAACTGCCAATGTCTTCGCGCGTCATGCGCAATATCAGTTCAGACCCCGATTGATGACGAATGGCGGAACGCTTAGCAAGATTGGCTAAGAATGCTGCCAAGCGCTCATCCGCGCGCATGCTGCCCAACAGCAACATGATGCCTTGCTCCCGAACAATTTCTCGCGATAGTGTTTTGTTAAAGCGATGTTGCAAGTTACTCATGAGCTGCCCCAACTCTTCAAAGCGCTCAAAGGCAATTTCACACACCATACTGTCTTCTAGCGCTACCGCATCGCAAATATGAATGTCGGTGCTAATGGCATCTAACCCCAATATCTCCCCCGACATCTGAAAGCCGGTCACCTGACTGCGGCCGTCTTCGTGCAGGATGTTGGTTTTAAAGAAACCGGATCGAATGGCATAAAGGGACTTGAAGGGATCGCCCGTGCGGTAGAGGGATTCGCCCTTACGAACGGGGTTGCGGTGCGCCATATGCTGGTCCAGCAACAAAACCTCTTGGTCATTTAAGCCCGCAGGCAGACAAAGCTCCCGGATGGAGCAACCGCCGCATATTGATTTGAGTTCGCTAATGTCCATACTGTTGATTCATGATACTGAAATGCCTCAGGGTGCAACCATTGATCTATATCAATTCAATTGTACCCATTTAGCCACGAAAGATGTCGAAAGGTTCGATGCGCAGCACGCGTCGAATGGCCGCCGCGCTGGAAATACTCGCAATAATCAAGACCATAGCAAAAGCAAAGGCCAAATTATAAAAGGTGATAATGGCCGCATAATCGGGCAAGCGCATCTTGGCCAGCATAATTAACAGAGAGCAGATGCCCACGCCCAACCCATACCCCGTCAGGCAGGTAAAGAACGCTTGAAATAAAATCATCATGATCAGCTCGCTGCTCTTGGCGCCAATGGCTTTTAGGGCGCCAAACTTTTCTAAATTTTCCAGGATGAAGGTGTAGAAGGTTTGCCCTGAAATGGATAAGCCCACCACAAAGCTGATTACCGTCATCAGCAGTAAGTTAATACCAAAACCGGTCTGATATTTGTAGAAGTCCGAAATGCGTTGATCAAACTCCTCATGCGTTAAGGCCAGATAACCTAGGTTTTTGATCTCTTGCTTAATGTGCAAGATATCCTGCGCTGACTTTGGTTTAATTAGAATGTATGAGATGGTAAAACGCAATTGCGGCAGAACTTGAATGGCACGATTATAGGTGGTGTAGAGCGTGGGAATACCAAATAACCCACCGGAAGCCACCTTGGCCACCCCTATAATGACACCACGGTGATCGTTAATTTCAAACTCTGTTCCGATAACTGGATTTTCCAACTTGGCATATTCATTGTCTTTCACAATAATAAACGCATCCTGGCCGTAAATATCCGCAATGTTGCCCGCCTCTAAATCTGGTCGCCCATAAAGACTGCTGTCGTCCAGCCCGATAATGCTCACCGCCTGGAAGGTGCCGTCTTTAAGATGTGCCAAACCGTTTCCGGTGAACACCGGTACCGCATAGGCAGCGCCCTCAATGCTGCGTGCTGCATCCAGTAAATAATCAGGCATGGGGATGGCGCTCGATACATTTTGTACCGCAGAGTCCATAACCCATATCTCAGCGCCAATATTATCTACCGTGGCCGAAGAACGCTTTAAAACACCAGCAAACATTGAGGTCATCTCAATCATCAGAAATACAGCGAAAGTCACGCCCATTAATAGCGCAAAAAACTTACTGCGATCATTCACCAACAGTTTATAGGCGATGATCAGCAAACCCCGTTTTTGAATGGGCAAGTGCATTAAGGTTTCTCTTCGATGTACACGTCCACCAACTGACCCGGGTACAAATGGACCTGAGGCGTGACCTTGAAGCGAAAGATGACCGGCAGTACGCGCAAGTCCACTTTTTCTTGCACTTGGTTAGAGAGCTCAATCTTAGGCGTGACGTAAGGTTGAATACGCACAAACTCTAAGGGAATACGAATATCGGTACCCCGCACCGCCAATTGCGCCCTTTGCGGACCCGTAGGAGGCATACGACTAATCAGGATTTCATCCACAAAGCAGCGCACCGATTGGGTTTCTTCTTGCGAACTGCTCATCACCACCACCGGCGCCATGGACTGTGTGTACGGGCTATATACGCCTTGGGGTGATGCATAAACACCCACATTGGCGTTAAGCGCCATTACAACTCCATCGGTGGAGGCGCGCAGCGCGTATTTGGCGAGTAACGCTTTTGCCGCCTGCCAAGATTGCATAAGGGACAGGTATTGGCTTTGTTGATTACGGATATCAAAATCCCAAGCCCCAGCGCGGGTTAATTCCAGCTGTCGTTTGGCCACATCCAAATTAGCCACTGCCACCTTGAGGGCGTTTTCTGAATTATCTAAAATATCACGGCTGACAGCACCGGCGTTGAGGTCATAGGCCATGCGCTGCTTTTGGTATTGCACTTCCGCAGTCACCTTATTGGCTTCTGCTTGATCCATTTGCGCCTTCACAACCGCCAACTGCTCCTTACGTGGTTGAGCCTTCAATTCATCAAGCAGACTCTTGGCGGCCACAGCCTGCAAATGCAATTGTTCTGTGGTGGCTTTTTGCACAGAGTCGTCCAACTGCACCAGCATATCCCCAACCTTCACCTTCTGCCCCTCCTTCACCGCCACTTGCGTAATGGTGGCAGAGACTTCTGGGTACACATTAATGTTTTGACCAGCCCCTTGAGTACTTTCAATAATGCCCTCGGTGTAAATGGCTTTGGGGTATGGGTTGGTGGCTGGCGGAAACAAGGGAGGCAAGGCCGGGGTTTGTTTGCTGTAAACAATGGCAGATATAACGCCGCCCATCAGCCCCACGGCTGCCAAAATAAAAATAGCTTTGTTGCGCAAGCCACCCAAAGCCATCCAGCGATCGGATAATGCGGTTTTTAGGTTCATGGTGCAGCCTCTTCTAAGCCTGTAATCGTGCCGTCTTCCATATGCATGATACGGTCTGCATACTCATAGATACGGTTGTCATGGGTCACAATCAAGATACAACGGTTTTCATTTAAAACTTCATTTTTCACAAAGCTTAATATTTTTTTACCTGTATCACCATCTAACGATGCCGTGGGTTCATCAAGAATAAGAATTTCTGGTTGACTGATAATGGCACGTGCAATGGCCACGCGTTGCTGCTCCCCGCCGCTTAATTTAACCGGCGGCAATTGGGCGCGATTGGCCAAACCCACAACCTCTAAGTAATGCGCCGCCTCTTTTAGCGCTTCATTCCAATCCACGCCACGCAAAATTAGCGGAATGGCCACATTCTCAGCGGTGGTAAGGCGTGGAAAGAGGTGGTAATCCTGAAACACAAAGCCCACGGTTTTCAGACGAAATTCAGCCAGGTCATCTGAGTTCAGGCCCCAGATGTCGGTGCCATCCACGCGCACATCCCCACTATTGGGGCGCAAAATTCCGGACACGGTGCTGAGCAACGTGGTTTTGCCGCTGCCTGAGGGGCCCACCAGAAACAGCATCTCTCCCCAACGTGCCTCAAAACTGGCGCCCTTAATAGCCATGGTTCGCGCATCACCCTCACCAAACCATTTAACGATGCTGCGGGCCTCAATGGCCAATGTGGATTTAAGGGAGGTGCTGTTGCTGGAATTGAGCGATAAAGGCACTTATAAATCTTCTTCGCGAGGGTTAGGTTTTTATATTAACCCAATAAAACCTCAATAGCTACAAGGGATTGCGGACGTAAGCTATTGTTTAGAGTAATTTTAATACCACATTGGTGTAAGCTGTATATTTATACAGTATACTGCCCCCATGGCCGCCCAACCCACCTTCTTTTCTGTCCGCGATTCCCTAGAGGGTCGGCTTAATCTGCACGACCATCTGGTGCCCCACCCCGAATCCACCTTCTTTATGCGCGCCCGTTCTGATGCCATGGTGGGTTCTGGCATTTACCCCGCAGACCTATTGGTGGTGGACCGCGCCCTCACCCCGACTTCTGGGCGCGTGGTGGTGGCTGTGGTGGAGAACGAATTTACCGTGCGGCGCTTGCATTGCGTTGCAGATTGCGTGGTACTGCAGGCGGATAACCCCGAATACGCCGAAATTCGTTTTAAAGATTTGCAAGAGCTGCAGGTGTGGGGGGTGGTCACCTATGTCATTCATCGGCCATGAGTGCGCGTGCAATCGCCCTGGTGGATGGCAACAATTTTTACGTGTCCTGCGAGCGCGCTTTTAACCCCGGCCTAGAAGGTTGCCCCGTGGTAGTGCTCTCCAGCAACGATGGCTGCGTGGTGGCACGCAGTGCGGAGGCAAGGGCCTTGGGCATTGGCATGGGTGAACCTTTTTTTAAGGTGCGCCCCTTAATCAAATCCCACGGCTTGCGCTGGCTCAGCTCCAACTTTTCCCTCTACCACGACATGAGTGCGCGCATGATGGCGCTATTGGGCGAGTTTTCGCCAAGCCAAGAAATTTATTCCGTGGATGAATGTTTTCTGGATTTCACTGCCCTACCGGTAGATGTTCTGGCACACGCACAAAAACTGCGCGCCCGAGTACAGCGCTATTTGGGCTTACCCACCTGCGTGGGGCTAGCCCCTTCCAAAACCTTGGCCAAGCTTGCCAACCATATGGCCAAACGCGACAGTCAATGGAGTGGTGTATGTGATTGGAATGAGCTCCCCTCCACCGCACAACAGCGTGTCATGGCCTCCTTGCCGGTAAAAGAAATATGGGGCGTGGGTGGCCGCATCAGTGAATCGCTGCAAGCCCTGGGAATTAAAACCGTCTGGCAATTGCGCAACGCAGACCCAGCCCTGATACGGGCGCGCTTTAGCGTGGTGTTGGCGCGCACCGTGGCTGAGCTCAACGGTGTGTCTTGCTTAGATTTGGACTCTATTCCCAATCAACGAGAGCAAATTATTTGCAGCCGCAGTTTTGGGCGGCCTGTGGTGGCGTTAAACGACTTAAAAGACACCATCATTAACCACATTAACCATGCGGCCGAGCGCATGCGCAGCGAAGGGCTGCATTGCCAGTCGGTGGGGGTGTTCTTGCACACCTACCGATTTAAGCTCCATAAACCCCAATATGCGCCCAGCATTCAGGCCACGCTGTCTCAACCCACCGATGACAGCCGTCTGTTAATTGCAGCCGCGCTGAGGGCGCTAGAGGCCATTTACAAAACAGGTTATGAGTATCAAAAATCAGGCATTCAGCTCACCGGATTACAGTCACAACGCGTTATGCAGGTAGATTTATTTTCAAATGGGGATCGCTTGCGTTCAGAGCGCTTAATGAGCGCAGTAGATGGCATTAATCAGCGCTATGGTCAGCCCATGGTGGCCTTGGGAGCCGCCGGCCTAACCCATCGAGAACAGTTTTGGCAAGTACGCAACGACAACCGTTCAGCGCGTTACACCACCCATTGGGACGAGTTAGCAGAAGCGTATTAGCATTGACGCACAGCCACCGCCTGCTGATGCAAGCCCAGATTGAACGCCTAAAACAGGAAGTCGCGAAACTTAATATGAAGCACGATATACTAAAAACCCAGTCTTTTTCGCGCAGGAGTCAGTGTGAAATTCGGCTTAATATCCTGGCGCTACCGCCTCCTTTCATGTAAAGCATAACCTGGAGCAGCATGGAACTCTTTCCAATTATTTCGAGATTATGATCGGTACGTTATGCTGAAGACACGAACATTAATATCTATTGGGGTATGGTTGCTTTTCTTTGGGTCCCTGTATTTCTTTTTCTCAGAAAAGATTAATCCCAATACTGCCGAAAAAATCGGTACAGCTGAACAAGTTGTCCTAACCCGAGATCCTTCCGGGCACTACCATGCTGAAGCCTATATTAACGGTACCAAAGCCCTTGTTCTGGTGGACACTGGAGCGACAGATGTGGCAATTTCTCAAGAATTGGCCAATAGAATTGGCATAAAGAGTCACTATGCAATCGCAACTCAAACTGCGAACGGAAATTCCGTTGGCTACATGACCAGGCTGGCAAGTGTGAAACTTGGCGGGATTGAGGTATCAGATGTGGCGGCGATCATTGTGCCAAATTTATCAGGAGCAGATGCGCTGCTGGGCATGTCGTTTCTAAGTCGCATGGATGTACGCTTGTATAAAGGATCCATGACCATCAGGCAAGCCGACTAGAATTGGGTAAAATGTTTTTCTGATATAAGGAGAAATATTTATATCATTTACGCAGCAAAAAAAAATAACAGTTCATTCGCCTAGGGGTTTATCTTAAACGGAATGCGCTGTTCTAACTCGTTAGTATAGACTTCCATGCCTTGCGACTCTCTATTAACAAAATTTTCGATGGCTGTAGCAAACTCTTGGTGGGCAATTTTATGGAACGAGCAAGTTGGTCTGGGCTTAAACCCGCGCGCCAATTTATGTTCCCCTTGAGCGCCACCCTCAAAAAACCGAATACCTTCATTGATACAAAATTCCTGAGCTTGGTAATAACACAACTCAAAGTGTAGATTCGGTATGTATTGCATAGACCCCCAGTAGCGGCCGTATAAGGAAGTTCGATTGTAAATATTGAGTGCACCAGCGATTGGCGTGTGCCCTCCAGGTAGGCCATCACCAGCAAAATATTTTGCGGCATGCTATGTGCTATTTTCTGAAAGAATTCACGCGTTAAATAGGGAGTGGAACGATGCTCGGCATAGGTATTTTGGTAACATTCATAGAAAAAATGCCACTGTTCTGCAGTCACATCGGCACCTTTAATGCGCCGACACACTACGCCTGAAGAATCAATTTTTTTGCGTTCTTGCCTTATTTTTTTACGCTTATCGCGGCTTAGCCTTGTTAAAAAATCTTCAAAATCATTAAAATTTTCGTTCTCCCATCTAAACTGCACGCCATTACGTTGTAACCAGCCTGCATTTTTAAAAATGGTCGCTGAGTTTTCATCAGGAAACAACACGTGCACCGATGAAAGCTGATTTTCGAGCATGATTTGTTCAAGCGCATCCACCATTAAGGATTGAATTTTACTGGCATTTTTCACCGCCATCACCAGCAACCGTTGGCAAGTGATGGGAGTAAATGGAATGGCAGACAGAAGTTTTGGATGGTAATTTAAGCCGCTACGCTGATACGCCTCGGCCCATGCCCAGTCGAACACATATTCCCCATAAGAGTGCGATTTAACATAGAGCGGCATGGCACCTACCAACTGCCCGTCGTCGTGCACTAGCATCGGGCATGGTTGCCAGCCCGTGCCAGACCCTACTGAACCCGAGTCTTCAAGCGCGCTTAAAAAAGCATGGCTTAATATTGGTATATCCGGTACCAAGGAATCCCAACTGATGGCATCTACTTGCAAAATGCTATCGGAGATTTCTAGTGTTAAGTTCATGGGTTCAGGTAATTGACATCAATCAAATAATTGAGAATTATTGCATACATTATAGAAGCTTGATTTGATGTCTTTCAGATGGCCTTGGATGTTAATCTCTATCATCTCAAGACCCCTCCAGTGCCATGACTTTTTCACAAAATTCCTTAAAAGTTATCCAATCTATCACCAAAATAACTAATTTTTTCTCATATATTCAATAGATTAACATATAAGATCAATCAATTGATCTTATATGAATATTAGCTTAAACTGTACACATTGGTAAAGGCAGATTAGAGGTCCCTATGCTCCAAATTTCAAAAGCAGACATCCTCAGACGGCTACATTTCGATAACCCCTGGTGGAATGAGGGAAAAGAAGGCAGGATCGCATTTGAAGATGATCCTCGTCGAAAATACTACGAGTCTTTCTTCTCGGTCGTCACTGACCGCAGCGTCAGGCGGGCAGTGGTATTGATGGGCCCGCGAAGGGTGGGCAAGACTGTCATGATTTACCACGCAATTCGTGCGCTAATTGACAAGGGAGTGCCCCCCAACGCGATCATGTACCTGTCAATGGAGACACCCATTTACACGGGGCTGTCGCTGGAACAACTTCTTAATGATTTTAACGAGCTTTTTGGTCACACACGGGGCTCCAAAATATACGTTTTCTTTGATGAAATTCAGTATCTGAGAGACTGGGAAGTCCATCTCAAATCACTAGTAGACTCCTATCCCGAGTACAAATTCATTGCATCAGGTTCTGCGGCCGCGGCGCTACGGCTTAAAAGCACAGAATCCGGCGCAGGTCGATTTAGCGATTTCATACTACCCCCCCTGACATTTGCGGAATACCTCTGCTTCATCAACAGGGAAGAAGAGCTAGTCGAAGTTGAAAATGCAGTTGGCAACACCCAATCCACGATGCATGTTGCAAAAAATATTAACGAACTCAATCTCGAATTTGTGAACTATCTCAACTTTGGCGGTTACCCGGAAGCCGTTTTTTCAAAGGAAATCAGGAGAAATCCAGGGCAGTACATTAAGAGCGACATCATTGATAAGGTGCTGCTACGCGATTTGCCAAGTCTCTATGGCATTGCCAATATTCAGGAACTCAACCGCTTGTTCACTACCCTTGCCTACAACACAGGCCAGGAAATAAACCTGGACGGCCTTTCCAAATCAGCGAGCGTTACAAAGAACACCATCAAAAGATACCTAGAGTACCTTGAGGCCGCTTTTTTGATTCGTAATGTTGAGCGCATCGATCAAAATGCTAAAAGATTTAAACGCGCAACGCAGTTTAAGGTATATCTCACAAACCCATCTATGCGAGCTGCCTTATTTGGACAAGTAAATGAGGACTCAAGAGAAATGGGGTCTCTGACAGAAACTGCTGTATTTAGTCAATGGCAGCATAGCCAAGCAGCCAATTTGTATTATGCTCGCTGGAGATCTGGTGAGGTAGATATTGTTTCGCTTGCACCACGTAATCAGAAACCTACTTGGGCAGTCGAGGTGAAATGGAGTGATCGCGCCTACAAAAACCATTCCGAGCTAGATAACTGCGTGGATTTTGTGCAAAGAAATCCAGGTATTCAGAATAGAGTGTTGTTCACGACTCGAACAATCCAATCTGGCCCCATAACCTATAAGGGGGTCGTATTTGATCTACGTCCTGCAAGCGTTTATGCCTACACTCTAGGTGCAAATATTCTAGGGAATATTCAGAAAAACCAATCAAACGAAGTTGCAGGAAAAAACGAGCCATGAGTTCGCATCCATAAGCCTGCGGGAGGCGAAAGCTAAAATCATACTCAGGTGTATTTTGTGGCGTAGCCAAGGCGATGGGATGGTTGATGTAGGGAGACGCCTCAGCATCTTTTCTGCGTTGATTTTTGTGCTTGTCTGCTGCGAATGCCACTGTCTTAATAAATTTACCAGTCATGGATTGCGCTCTATCATGCGCTCCGTTGATCGCTTAGCGACCTCATTGAAGCGTTTTGACCACTTGAGTAGCAGCCAATTCAATAGGATTCGGGCTTGACTGGAGATTGAAGCATCCTCAGCAAACCCGAACTTGTTTTCTTTAAATAGTTTTTTGAGTTGTCTCTCAACGTCACGAGACATCAAGCCGATCAAATCGACTGTTGGCTTGGCATAGTCGGCAGCAATGCTTGCATTAGGTCGTAATGCTTTACCGACTATTCCATTTACCTTCTTAGTTGCCTTTGGCATCTTCTTTGGCTTTTCCCCACTGAGCTACATACTCAGGAGTCATAAGCTTTGCCACTTTTGCGTCTTGCTCTTTTTCAAGATCATTGCCATATTCAGCCATGTCTCGACCATTTAGCTCTTTAAGCCACTTGGCACGAGCTTCTTCAAAACTCATTTTTTTAGGCATTTTCTTCTCCTTTCTTTATAAGGAATAGCTCCCAATGAGCCGGGTGCATTCGGCTTTTACCAGTTTCGTAATTACTCCATCTTGCTTGAGTAGTATAGATCAAACTGGCTGCTTTGGATTGGGATAAATGCCCTCGTGACTCAATAATCTCATGAGCAGCGGGGACGTATCCCATCCCCCCTCGGTTTCGTTTCTTGGTGTCAGTGGTCATGCAGCCAAGTCCTCCTCGACTCCGTTTACGAAGTCCCAGTATTGGTTTTGCATATAACCACCAGCAAACAAACGATAGACTACTTGCTGACCGTAACGATCAAAGTTTGGGCAATAGTAGTTGCCAGCTTCAATCGCAT
>TBL_comb47_HYPODRAFT_10008261_pt1 | contig 10683 bp, 8 predicted proteins | sample TroBogypolimnion_40_FD_10682 | JGI IMG/M metagenome (IMG submission 10682)
CGGGGAGGAGTTTTTGCCCCTCCAGTTCAGCATGCAGGGTAAAGACTTGGTCATTGGGATTGCTTTGGGTTATTGCTAGTATTTTTTTCACTGCATCGAGTTCACAAGCCCCATCTACGCCAATGAGTTCATCAAATGTTGGGAGGGTGGTTGGATATTGAACGTGTTTTGCCTTACCGGATGGAAGTGCCAAGCGGTAGGGCATCAGGTTGGGTTCAGATCGACCGTCAGAGGAGTAGCGTATACCCCACTGATCTAGTTGCTCAAAAGCGGCTTCATTCATTTGCCAGCCTGCTGCTCCATAGGTGATTGGGGGATGACCAAAGATCTCTACAAAGCGATCCCAGCTCTTTTGCATTTGCGTTTGAGTCCATTGAGGATCCCGATTACGGACAGCATCTTGCCATGCTACGTGGTCCCAAGTGTGGATACCAGTCTCGTGACCGGCTTGATCAATGGCACGCATTTCATTAGCTGCCTGTTTCCCAATATCCGGCCCAGGCAGCAGGACACCATATAAAAGCGTTTTCAGACCGTAGTGTTCTACGACAGAGGTGCGACTCACTTTTTTCAGAAAGCCTGGACGAAAGACGCGCTTTAATGCCCAGCCGGTATGGTCTGGTCCCAGGCTAAATAAAAAGGTGGCTTTTAAATCGTATCGCTTAAGAAGGCGCCCTAAATTAGGTACGCCTTCTTGAGTGCCGCGAAAGGTATCAACATCAACCTTGAGAGCAATTTTGGCCATGGACCTCGAGAATTATTCTGAGTCGACGAGCTGGCGGGCTTTATCCACATCCAAGCGATAAGCTTCAAAGATATTCTTGAGCGCATCGGTCATGGTGGTGGTGGGCTTCCAACCTAATTCAGCCATGGTGTTGTCGATTGCCGGAACCCGGTTCTGGACATCTTGGTAGCCCTCGCCGTAGTAGGCGCCTGAAGTCGTCTCAACGATCTTCACTTCCTTAGCAGTCTTGGCGTACTCCGGAATACTTCTGGCGATCTCGAGCATTTGATTTGCCAGTTCGCGCACAGAGTGATTATTTTTAGGATTGCCAATGTTGTAGATCTTGCCATTAGCAACATCGTTCTTATTCGCAATAATGTGCATCAAAGCATCGATGCCATCATCAATGTAAGTGAAGGCTCTTTTTTGAGCGCCACCATCTACTAAGTTGATTGGTTCACCACGAACAATGTGACCCAAGAATTGGGTTACTACCCGTGAGGAGCCTTCTTTTGGAGTGTAGATGCTGTCTAGTCCAGGACCAATCCAGTTGAACGGACGGAACAGGGTGAAACGTAGACCTTCCATGCCGTAACCCCAAATCACACGATCCATGAGTTGCTTGGAGCAGGCATAAATCCAACGGGGTTTGTTAATCGGACCATAAACCAAATTGGATGTGCCGGGATCAAACTCGCTGTCCTCACACATGCCATAGACTTCGGAGGTTGAAGGAAAGACCAAATGCTTTTTGTATTTCATGGCGGAGCGCACGATAGGTAGGTTCGCCTCAAAGTCGAGCTCGAACACTTTCAGTGGCTGCTGTACATAAGTTGCTGGGGTCGCAATTGCCACCAAGGGCAGGATCACATCGCACTTACGGATATGGTATTCAACCCACTCTTTATTGATAGTGATGTCACCCTCAAAGAAATGCATGCGTGGATGGTTGATCAAATCACCTAAGCGATCGTTTTGCATGTCCATGCCATAGACATCCCAATCAGTTGTCTCCAAAATCCGCTTGGAGAGGTGGTGGCCGATAAAGCCATTGACACCCAGAATGAGTACTTTTTTCATCTTCTTACTGCCCCGTTTTCATGAAGTTTTGTTTGCGGGATACCAATCCAGAATTTCCAGAGCCTGATGGTCTCCGCAGATACCAAATACCCGATTATCAACCACTTGGACTCCTGGGGTCTGAAGATCCAACCCCTGCGGAAATGGCCCACCCAAACGGGTTTTGGCCACAATCTGCATTTGTCCTTGATGCTGGGTAAAGGCCCCAGGATATGGGGGCGCCACAGCGCGGACTAAGTTATGGACTTGCTGAGCCGTTTGGGTCCAATCAATTCGCCCATCTTCTGGTTTGCGTCCACCAAAATAGCTACCCTCACTCAGATTGTTGGGTTTACGGGGTACTTGGCCTTGGAGCAGTTTCGGAAGAACGCTTTTTAATACCGCAACCGCTGCGCTACTCACTTTGGCAAATACATCTGTTGCGGTTTCATTAGGACCAATTGCTACGGCTACTTGACCAACAATATCGCCTGCATCAGGTTTGGCTTCCATGATGTGTAAGCTCGCACCCGTTTCAGATTCACCATGTAGGATCGCCCAGTTCACGGGTGCTCTGCCTCGGTATTGAGGAAGTAATGAGCCATGCATATTCAGAGCCGCGATCTTGGCGCAACTCAGCAGTTCTGCAGGAATCATGTAGCGGTAGTAAAAAGAAAATAAGTAGTCTGGTGACAGTGCTTGGAGTTTTGGGGTAAGGCTTAACAATTCGCTAGCGCTAGGCTGAATGTAAGGTATCTGCTTCTCTTGACAGAGCTTAGCAACGCTACCGAACCACACGTTCTCAGCAGGATCATCGTGATGCGTCACTACCAGATCCACTTGAATACCAGCATCTAGCAAAGCTTGTAAGCAATTGACGCCTACATCGTGATAGGCGAAGACGACTGCACGCAATTATTTTTTCTCGAGAACAGTTTTAACTACATAACGAGGGCGTTGTCTCACCTGTTGGTAGATACGTCCAATGTATTCGCCAAGTAAGCCGAGACCAAATAACATCACGCCGATCAAGAAGAAGGTTAAGGCGAACAGGGTGAAGACTCCCTCAACCTCGGCGCCGAGCAAGAAACGACGGACTAAGAGATAGACAAACAGACTGCCTGCAGCTAAAGCAAGAAGCATGCCCAGAATAGAGAAGATCTGAAGTGGCATGACTGAGAAGCCGGTCACCAAGTCAAAGTTCAGTCGAATCAATTGATAGAGGCTGTATTTGGATTCACCAGCAAAACGCTCTTCATGCTTGACTGTAATTTCTACAGGATCAGCGGCAAAAGTGTAAGCAAGAGCAGGAATGAAAGTATTGCTCTCATCGCATTGACGCACCAAGTCCACAATGCGACGACTGTAGCCACGGAGCATGCAGCCTTGATCAGTCATGGTGATACGGGTAATCCGATGACGTAGGCGATTCATCATGCGGGATGCAAATTTACGGAAGAAGCTATCACGTCGGTTTGCGCGGATCGTGCCAACGTAGTCATGACCTTTGAGTAACTCGACAACTAAAGCATCAATCTCTTCCGGAGGATTTTGAAGATCAGCATCGAGGGTGATGATGTAATCGCCTTGGGCATATTCAAAGCCCGCCATGATGGCCATATGCTGGCCAAAATTACTATGAAATAACAGAACGCGGGTTTGATCGGGGCGAAGCTCAAATTGCTTGCTAAGCATTCCAGCAGAACGATCTTTGCTGCCATCGTTCACGAAGATGATTTCATAAGCAAGTTGATGCTTGGCAGCTACGCCATCCATCGCAGGGTAAAGACGATCAAAGAGAGCCTGAAGGCCATCTTCCTCGTTATATACCGGGATAACGATGCTTAGTTGAGGCTGATTGGCTGAGGTGGCTATATTCGCAGTCATATCGCAATTTTGCCTGATCTTGGCATTTGGCCCTTATTCTGACCATTAGAGGGACTTAAAAGACTATTTGGCGTGCTTTTTGAGGATGGCGATCAGACTCTTGGAGATGAACTCGACATTCGTCTGGGTGAGGCCCGGGAATAACGGTAGGGTCAAAATTGATTTGCCAATGCGCTCAGCAATGGGTGTGGCGCTAACTTGATACCCCAGTTTTTTATAAAGACTAAAGCCAGTGATAGCTGGGTAATGTAAGCCAGTGCCAATGCCTAATTCTTTCAGCTCTGTCATGAACTTGCGCGCGATCAACTTGGAGTTGATCTAACGGCAAGACCACTTGAAACATATGCCAATTTGTATCAGTGAAATTTTCTGGGGGAAGTTCTAAGTTCAAACTTTCNAGACCGGCAGTTTTTATTTCTTGACGAAGNGNTNCAAAGTAGTGGCGGGCTAACTCAGCACGTTTAGCCTGAAATTGAGCTAGCTGTTTGAGTTGATGTAAGCCAATGACCGCATTGACATCGGTGAGATTATCTTTACCGCCTAATACATCGACATCCATGCCATCCATACCTTGCCGAGTCACACCTTGCAAACGTAACTTCTCAGCGAGTTTTGCTTCATCCAGGTTATTGAATACCAGGCAGCCGCCTTCAACGGTCGAGAGATTTTTATTGGCCTGAAAACTAAAGCTCACAAGATCACCGATGCTGCCGATCTTTTGGCCTTTCCAAGTCGAGCCGATTGCTTGTGCGGCATCTTCAATCACGCGTAATTGGTGTTGCTTGGCTAGGCTATACAGTTCATCCATGTTGACGGGTAAGCCAGCCAGATAGACAGGCATGATGGCACGCGTCTTTGGGGTAATTGCAGCAGCAACTTGAGATAAGTCAAGGTTGCGAGTGATCGGATCAATATCAACAAAGACAGGTTTAGCGCCCACACCCAATATCACATTGGAGGTTGCCACCCAAGATATAGGGGTAGTAATCACCTCATCACCTTCGCCAATACCTGCCACTTGGAGAGCGATCTTCATGGTGGCCGTACCATTAGCAAAGCAGCGAACTGGACGACCGCCAAAGTAATCACTTAAGGCAGATTCAAACTCGGCTAACTTGGGGCCTGATGTCACCCAGCCTGAGCGCAGTACTTCACCAACAGCGTCAATTGTGGCTTGATCAAAGCTGGGGCGCGTAAACGGAATGAAAGAGTTGTCTGCCATGGTGTCTTATTGTTGCAGAGATTGTGGACTATCAGGATGTTTCACGATCACTCGCCGGGAGTCGCGATCCACCTCTTGCATTGGCAAGCCCAGCTGTTGCAGTTGCGCATATTGCTCGGGCACCATTAAGGCATAGCTAGCGGAATCTTCTTTCCAGCGCACAATGAAAGCATCTAAAGTCGGCAGCCAAAGATCGGGCTGCTGGCTTACGCCGAATTGCAGCTCATCAGGATCTTCCACCATGATCATGGTTCTACCTAAATAGAAGGGCATGGTGTGATCCAGAATACGCACAGAGTAGAAATTCACTTTTTCTGGAATAGTCGATTTCACGCGATCAGCCAAGTCAACTCCTGACACAGCGCGACCTAAAGTTTCATGACCAGTACCAGCAATGATGGCGCATAAAAAGAATCCCATGGCATAGCTGGCAATACTGGTGAGGCCGTTACGCTGAGCTTGCCAAGTAGCCAATAGTGAGCAAACGATCAAAGCAATTAAAGCAGCAATAATCCAGGACGTATAAATTGCATAGGATGTGATTTCATCGGGGCGCGCTTGAGCACCCACTTTATCTAAGAATAAAAAGCCCACGCCACCTAAAACGGCAAAGACAAGAGTTTGTAATTGCCAAGTGAACCTGAGAGTATTCATTTGACCTAGGTTGTGATTGAGTCGATAGCCCGCCAACATAGCGAGTGCCGGAAAGATTGGCATGATGTAGCCAGGCAACTTAGAGTGAGAGATGCTGAAGAATCCAAAAATCACTACAAACCAACACACTAATAACCATGCGCTAGAGAAACCCCGCTTAGATTCTCTCCAAGCTTGTGCAACTGCGCCGGGGATCTGAAAGATCCAGGGCAAGAAGCCTATGAGCAGTAAAGGGACAAAGTAATAGATGGGGCCGGTTCTGCTATGGGCATCATCTGTGAAACGCTGAAGATGCTCGTGAATAAAAAAGAACTCTGCGAAATTGGGGTTACGGTTCGAAACCAAGATAAACCATGGTGCAGTAATCGCTAGAAAGATCATTAAGCCGCTAACGAGCGAGAGTTGCTTCCAGATTTTCCAATTCCAGCTACTCATCGAATACACAATCAATACCATGAGGGGTAAAGCTGCGCCAATCAGGCCTTTGGAGAGTGTTGCAAGACCCATCATGATCCAGCAGACCCACATCCAGCGTCGGGTTGCGTTTTGATTATTCGATGTTTGTGATAACAAGAGACTGCAGAGTGCTGCAACTAAAAATGCAGACAGACCCATATCAAGCGAATTGAAGTGACCCCCAATAATCCACATCGGACTTGAGGCGAGTGCAACGGCAGCTAGCCAGCCTGCTCTGGCGCCGTAAATGCGTGCACTCGTAAAACCGATAAAGAGAATGGTGATGAAACCCGTTAACGCTGTCCACAAACGTGCTTGCCAATCACCAACCCCAAAAATCTGAAATGCAATAGCGGTGGCCCAAATTTGCAGCGGAGGTTTCTCAAAGTATTGGTAACCGTTATAACGCGGTGTCACCCAGTCACCTGTGAATAACATCTCGCGTGCCATTTCTGCATAGCGGCCTTCGTCTGAAGGAATCAGGTGACGGTATTGAAGAGTTCCAAACCAAATTAATGCATAAATAGCTAAGAGCAAAAGAACTTTGCTTGGACTTAAGAGGGTCTCAGGTTTTCTCGAGCTAAAGCTCATGAATCGCCTTCAACAATCAGAGCCAGTAAAACTTGGCGTCCTTCACCAACCAGAATGTTGTACGTTCTACAGGCCGCTTGCGAGTCCATGATCTCAAAACCTACTTTGGCAGCAATTAAGGGTCTCAGCAGCTCTGGCTTGGGAAATTGCTGGCGTTTGCCAGTGCCAATAATGATTAATTCCGGCTTGAAGGTGGCTATTTGAGAAAAATGCTCACTTTGCAGTTCGCTAAAGCGGGCTACCGGCCAAGGAGTGATCTCGCCATTAGAGCTCAGTAGAACAGCGTGTTGATGGGGGACTTTGTTGATTTCAACGTAGCCATCGCCGTAACCAGTAATGGTATTAGCTCCAGAATGGGGGTCGGATTCAAGCTTCACGTGGACTCTCTGTCATAATTATGGTGATTATAGCTAGGCATTTTTTCCAAGATTTCAAGAACTTACCTCTAATTTAACGTGAAACCGATCCTAAAGTCCGCAAAACTCAAAGACGTTTGTTACGACATACGTGGGCCTGTGCTCGAGCTAGCTCAACGCATGGAAGAAGAGGGTCAAAAAATCATTAAGCTCAATATTGGTAATGTGGGCATCTTTGGTTTTGATCCTCCTGAAGAAATTCAGTTGGATATGGTTCGTAATCTCGCCAATGCTTCTGCTTATTCTGATTCAAAGGGAATCTTCGCTGCTCGTAAAGCGATCATGCAGTATTGTCAAGAAAAAGGCATCCAGGGTGTCACGCTTGATGACATCTATACCGGCAACGGCGTATCTGAGTTAATCGTTCTTGCCATGAACGCATTACTAAATAATGGCGATGAAGTTTTAGTACCTGCGCCTGACTATCCTTTATGGACTGCAGCTGTCAGTTTGTCTGGTGGTACACCAGTGCACTACTTATGCGATGAGTCTAAAGAGTGGGCCCCTGACTTAGCGGATCTCCGTAAAAAAATTACGCCACGTACTAAAGCAATTGTGGTGATTAATCCCAATAATCCAACGGGTGCTATTTACTCCACTGCAGTATTAACTGAGCTGACTCAGATTGCTCGTGAGCATGACTTGATTCTGTTTGCGGACGAGATCTACGACAAGATGTTGTACGACCAAGAAAAGCATGTGTCTTTGGCTTCCCTCTCTCGGGATGTTGTCACCATCACCTTTAATGGCTTATCCAAGAACTACCGCTCTTGCGGCTACCGAGCCGGCTGGATGGTGGTCTCGGGGGATAAGTCAATGGTGCAAGATTATGTTGAGGGACTGAATATGCTGTCGTCAATGCGACTGTGTGCCAACGTTCCAGGTCAATACGCCATTCAGACGGCTTTAGGTGGCTATCAAAGTATTAATGATTTGGTAGCAGAGGGCGGTCGCCTTGCAAAACAGCGTGATTTGGCTTGGAAGCTCATTACTGCGATTCCAGGTGTGACTTGCGTCAAGCCAAAGTCTGCTTTATATCTTTTTCCAAAGTTAGACCCTGAGATGTATCCCATCAAAGATGATCAGCAATTCATTGCTGATTTATTGAAAGAAGAAAAAGTACTTTTAGTACAAGGCTCCGGATTTAATTGGGCAACCCCAGATCATTTCCGTGTCGTCTTCTTGCCTCATGAGGATGTACTCAAAGAGGCAATTGCCCGTCTAGCGAGTTTCTTGGAACGCTATCGTAATAAACATGGCCGTAAAGCGGCTACTTCAACTGCAGCAAAGGCATCATGAAACCGATTCAAGTAGGTCTATTAGGTATTGGCACTGTTGGCGGCGGTGTATTCACTGTTCTTGAGCGGAACCAAGATGAAATTCAGCGCCGCGCGGGTCGTGGTATCCGCATCCACACCGTAGCAGACTTAAATGTTCAGCGGGCTAAAGAGTTGGTTGGTGATCACGCTCAGATCGTCAGCGATGCCCGCGCAGTAATCAATAATCCCGAGATTGATATTGTGGTCGAGTTAATCGGCGGCTATGGCGTTGCTAAAGATCTTGTCTTAGAGGCGATCGCTGCAGGCAAGCATGTAGTGACTGCTAATAAAGCCTTAATTGCGGTGCACGGCAATCAGATCTTTAAAGCGGCCCACGATAAGGGCGTGATGGTGGCATTTGAAGCTGCGGTTGCTGGTGGAATTCCCATTATTAAGGCTTTGCGTGAAGGTTTAACTGCCAACCGCATTGAGTGGCTCGCTGGCATTATTAATGGCACAACCAACTTCATTCTTTCTGAGATGCGTGATAAAGGCTTGGACTTTGCCACTGTCTTGAAAGAGGCGCAGCGCCTNGGTTATGCAGANGCNGATCCTACCTTTGATATTGAGGGNGTTGATGCTGCTCATAAAGCAACCATCATGAGCGCTATTGCATTCGGTATCCCGATGCAGTTTGATAAAGCCCATGTGGAAGGCATCACTCAGTTATCTGCGACTGATATTCGTTATGCAGAGCAATTGGGATATCGCATCAAATTACTGGGCATTGCCAAGAAAACATCTGCCGGTATTGAGCTGCGCGTTCATCCCACATTAATTCCAAGCAAGCGTTTGATTGCCAATGTTGAAGGCGCCATGAATGCGGTGCAAGTTTTTGGTGATGCAGTGGGCACTACTTTGTATTACGGTAAGGGAGCTGGCTCTGAGCCAACGGCATCTGCTGTCATTGCCGACTTAGTCGATGTGACCCGTTTGTTAACGGCCGATCCTCAAAATCGCGTGCCCCATTTGGCTTTTCAGACTGATGCTGTACAAGATATTCCCGTTCTACCCATCGGTGAGATCACCACAAGTTACTACTTGCGTTTGCGGGTAGCGGATCAGGCGGGTGTCTTAGCTGAAATTACCAAAATCTTGGCTTCTCATAGTGTCTCGATTGACGCCTGCTTCAGAAAGAGGCAGATGAGGGTGAAAGCCAAACCGACCTCGTCATGCTCACCCACGAAACCAAAGAGAAAAATATGTTGGCTGCGATTCAAGAGATTCAGAGCTTGAAAACAGTGGCAGGCGAAGTCATTAAGATTCGTTTAGAAAACTTATCCTAGTATTTAAAGAGATGCGTTATCAATCGACTCGCGGCAATAGTCCGCAACAATCCTTTTTAGAGATTCTCTTAGGTGGGTTAGCACCAGATGGTGGATTATATTTGCCCACGCACTATCCACAAATTACTCGAGCTCAACTCGATAGTTGGCGTGGGCTCTCATACGCTGATCTTGCCTATGAGATCCTGAGTCTCTACTGTGACGATATTCCGGAGGCCGATTTGCGTGCTTTGTTGCGCAAGACCTATACGCCTCAGGTCTATTGCAATGGGCGCTCAACGGACTCAGCGCAAGACATCACCCCGATTCATTGGCTGGGCGAAGAGCAGGGCACCCGTATTGGCTTATTGAGCCTCTCCAATGGACCCACCTTAGCCTTTAAAGATATGGCTATGCAATTGCTGGGTAATTTATTTGAGTACGCACTCAAAAGAGCCGGTCAGCAGCTCAATATCCTGGGGGCAACTTCTGGAGATACCGGCAGTGCAGCCGAATATGCGATGCGCGGCAAAGAGGGTGTGACAGTATTTATGTTATCTCCTCGCGGCAAGATGAGCGCCTTCCAGTCGGCCCAAATGTACTCATTGCAGGATCCGAATATTTTTAACTTGGCAGTAGGTGGCGTGTTTGATGACTGCCAAGATATTGTCAAAGCCGTGAGTAATGATCTGCCCTTTAAAGCTAAGAACCAAATCGGTACCGTGAACTCGATTAACTGGGGAAGGGTAGTAGCGCAAGTTATCTATTATTTCCAAGGTTATCTCTTAGCCACAAAATCCAGTACTGAAAAAGTTTCTTTTACTGTACCTTCTGGCAACTTCGGCAATGTATGTGCTGGACACATAGCTCGAATGATGGGTTTGCCGATTGCGCATTTGGTGGTTGCTACCAATGAGAATGATGTGCTCGATGAGTTTTATAAGACTGGGGTCTATCGGGCGCGTAAGTCCGCAGAGACCTTGCATACTTCAAGCCCGTCNATGGATATCTCNAAAGCTAGTAATTTTGAACGCTTTGTCTTTGACTTAATGTCGCAAGATGGCAAGGCAACTGCAAAGCTCTTTCAGCA
>TBL_comb47_HYPODRAFT_10008263_pt1 | contig 10682 bp, 10 predicted proteins | sample TroBogypolimnion_40_FD_10682 | JGI IMG/M metagenome (IMG submission 10682)
CGGCCGCGGTTTCCTCCCTCATCCACACCTGGCTCGCCGATCAGGTAAACTCTGGCGTTCCAATCTAAAGTGTATTAGCTAGCGGCGTTTGGTATTAATCGACCCCTGGATCACGCCCAGTCGTTCGCCCGAGCGAGCCACGACGGGAGCGCTCAACGCACTGAGCACGTCCGCGCCAAAGCCACGACCACGGAAAACAGCCGACACATGGCTCCGCCCGGTTCTCATCGGCACGGCAAAATACTCGCGGTCTGTCACCATCAGCCGCGCCCCGGGGTCGAGGCTGCTTGCGACCATGGGCTGGGGCGCTGCGGCAAAGACCATGCCGGCGGAATCGGCCGCCAGCACGGTCACAAACATGCCGGACCGCGCGTGGATGGCGGCGAGTTCTTTCGACAATCTCGCCGCGTCGTGGAACCATTCCTGATCCGACTGCCGGGCCGCAAGCTCCTGCAGGGTGGCCGTATTCTCCTCCAATTGTCTCGAGATGATTGCCGCGACGTTCAACGCCTTTGCTTTCAAGTTATCACGCGCCTCATTCAAGACGTGCTGTTCAAACGTGCGCGCCGCGACCAGTCCAATGATGAGCACCGGGAGGATGCCGAAGGTAGTATAGCGCTTGAACAGCATGCGGTGAAAGCTTTGGACCGGCGTCAATGGCACCGTATAGCCGGATGCGGCGAGCACCTCCAGCGCGAGGAAGGTGACCCAAACGGCGATGAGACCATTCACCGGCTGCACGATGATGGCGGTGACGAATGACGGATAGGGTATCACGTAGACATTCCCGTAAAGGTACCATGCCACCGGTGTCCCGATGACCGCCCAGAACAGCAGAACGGCCAGGAAGGGGTTGCGCCCACGGCACCACGCCCAACCCACACTCAAGCCTTCGGACGCCACCAGCGCAGCCGAATAGGGCTGGCCCCATTTCAAGGTCAGCATCGCGGTGCCCGCAAGAAGGACCAGCAAGGCACGATTGGGGCCGATCACAAACAGGGCGATCCAATAGAAGACGACCCCGAGCACGAGCGAATGGCCGACAAAAATTGGGAGAGCAAACCAGTCCGCGGTCACGGCCAAGACCGAGAGCAACAGCGCCATCCACCCCCAACGAAGTCCCCGCCCGGGCGACCCGACCGTCAGTGAGGAGCGTGCCATGGAGATATTGTCCGTTTGTGCCGGTGGCCGTCAGGCGTTGCAGCGCCGCCGCCGCCCGCCGAGGGCCACCGCGGGGGAGCAGGCAAAATCCATCAAACATCCGCCAGTTCCATCGGGCATGATCATGTCGGTGATGATGAGATCAACCTTGCTTGCGAGTGCCGGACGCCACTGGAACGAACGCCCCGTGAGGGCAGGGAGGTCAGTCATGGGGGCGCTTCGCCACCAACTGCAGGCAGATCAATGACCGCCGTCAGACCGCGAGAACCGGGACCGGCCTCCAGGTTGAACCGCCCGCCACCGAGTTCGGCCACGGAGCGGGCGATGATGAGCCCGAGCCCGAGCCCTTGTTGCTCTTGCTCCTTGCGTCCAAACTGTTTGAAGGCACCGACGCTCGTCCGTTGTTCCGCTGTCATGCCCGGGCCTTGATCGATGATTTCAATCTCGTAGCGCGACCCGTCACGGGAGCCGGTTACTCTCACGGGCTGACCCTTCCTCGAAAAGCGGCAGGCATTGCCCACCAGTTCTGCGACGGCGGCGATGAGATGCGCCTCGGGAACCGGCAGCGAGCCGGCGTCGCAACGTATAATCAGATCGTCCGAACGGTTCTCCGCCATCGCCGCCTGGGCGGCCCCGGCCGCGATGGCGGTATCATGGCAAAGGCATGCTCTGCGCGGGGGCGCGGCCTTCAATCGCTCCAGTTCGTAGAACAGCACGAGCTTTTTCGAGAGGTCGTGCTGTCGGTTGGCGCCACTCCGGATCAGCCCAAGCAGCTTCCTGAGTTCGCCCGGCTGGATCGTGTCGGCCTCAGCCTCGATCAACTCCAGGCCGCCCATGACGCCGCAGAGGGGCGTCATCAATTCGTGCGACCAATCCGCATCGACGGTGGAACGGCGCTCGGCCAGCAGTTCCTCGATCCGCTCGCGCAGCGGGCGCAGCCGGCGGATCCGCGCCGCGATGGCGGCAATGATGTCGCGCTCCGTAAACGGCTTGGAAATGTAATCGTCAGCGCCGAGGGACATGCCGAGGCGCTGGTCCTCGCGGTCCGTCTTGGCGGTAAGGAAAATGAAGGGGATATCGCGGCCCTGCGGGAGTTCCCGAACGGCGGCGATGACTTGAAAGCCTCCCATGCGGGGCATCGCAACATCGCACAGGATCAGATCGGGACCGTATTTCGCGAGTTTGACGCCTTCGTCGCCGTCGGGCGCAGTGAGCACTGTGTGGCCGTGAACTTCCAGCAGATCCTGCAGGGTATTCCGGATGCTTAGATCGTCTTCGATGATGAGAATTTTCATGATGCGACAATTGGCGGCGGGGCACGGAAGTCCTCCCGCGGTGGAGCGGATACGGTGGTGGGCAATTCGAACCAGAACCGGGCGCCGGCGCCGGGCGTGCTGACGACCCCGACTTGACCGCCGAGCTTTTCGACAATACGGCGGACGATGGAAAGGCCCAGGCCGTGACCTTTGGCCCGCACGGTGGAAATTCGGGTGAAGGGCACGAACATTTTCCTCTGGTCGGCTTCGGCGAGTCCCGGTCCGCAGTCCTGCACCCAGAAACGGGCGGTGAGACCGTCCGGGCACGTTTCTCCACCCAGAGAGATCCGAGGCTCGGGACCGCCGTATTTCAGGGCATTGCTGATGAAATTGGCCCAAACTTGGACGATCCAGGGGGCATGACCAACGGCCTCGGGCCAGGTGTCGGGTTGCTGAACCTGGACCGGATGCGGCTGGAGGAAGCTTTCGAGATCAGTCACTGCCTCTTGGACCATGGCGGTCATGTCGAGAGAGAGCGGGATAATGACCTGCCCACGAATGCCGGCGAGGATGAGGAGCTCGTCCACGATGCGGTTGAGCCGGTCAGCGGATTTGCCGGCTTCGATGAGGTGATTGCGCGTCCTCGTCTCGTCCTTGAGGTCGAGCATCATGGAGGCCAGTCCGATCCGACCCTTAAGGGTGCAGAGCGGATTCTTGAGGTCATGGGCCACGGAGTGGGCGAAGGCTTCGAGCTCGTCGACCAGTTCCTTTTTCTCGAGCTGGGTGGCAACGGATCGGATCAGTTCTTCCTCGCTGAACGGTTTGGTGATGAAATCGGCGGCGCCAAGTTCCATGCCGCAGCGGGTGGTGGCGCGGTCGACTTTCGCCGAGATCACGATTACCGGAATGCCTCGCAATTTCGCGTCGTTCCGCAGTGCCGCGATCAGATCGAGCCCCGTCATGCCGCGCATCTGCACATCGGTGATGATGAGCGAGGGGGTAACGTTTTTCGCGGCGGCGAGACCCTCGACCCCATCGATGGCGGTCACCACGCCATAACCGTGCACATTGAGCATGTCGCCCAGTGTCTGGCGGACGGCCTCGTCGTCCTCGACGATCAGGATGGTAATCAGATTCGGTGATTTCAAGCGCGAGCAGTGGAATCGGGTTGGCGGGGGAACACGAGCGTGAAGCAGCTGCCGTGGCCTTCGGTAGAGTCGACGGCGATTGTGCCGCCGATCATCTCCGTCATGCGTTTCACAATGTTGAGGCCGAGGCCGGTGCCAAGGATTTGGCCGACATTGGAGCCTCGCTCGAAGGGCTCGAAGATGCGTTCGCGGTCCGCGGCACGGATCCCGATGCCTTGATCCTGGACCGCCACCTGCACCCGTTCGGCGTCCGCCTCCAACCGCACCGTGATGAGCGTGCCCACCTGCGAATAGCGGACGGCATTGCTGAAGACATTGCTGAAAATGTGGTGCAGAAGATTGGGATCGGCAACGAAGGCCCCGAGATCGCTCGGGGCGCGAAGTTCAAAGCGATGCGCTTCGCGGTCGCCCATCCGGATTTCCTCGATCAGTTCGCGTAGGAAATGTTCCAAATTGACCGGAGTGAGCTGCACCTCAATCCGCCTTTGCTCCAGCCGGTTCAGCAGGAGAACCTCGTCGAGCATAACGTTCATGCGACGCAACGAGGAGTTGATGCGGGCGAGCAATTCCAGGCGCTTCGCAGGCGCAAGATGCTCAAAATGGTTGATCAGCAAATCGACCGAACCCATGGCGGCAGCCATCGGAGTGCGAAAATCGTGCGAGGTGGCGGAAATGAAGCGGGTTTTTGTTTCCGAGACCTGCTTTTCTTTCTCCAGCAGGGCATTGGTTTCGGCTTCGTGCTGCTTGCGCTCGGTGATGTCCTCGAAAATGTAAAACCGCCCGTAGTATTCGTCCTCGGCATCCCGGATTTGGGTTGAAAAGCGGCGGATCGTGCGGTGGTCGGTGAACGCAATCTCGTCTTCGAGGGTGATTCGGTTCGATTCATCCTGCAACGGTTCGCACGAGGCGGCAAAAGCCGGCACGTCCGCCAACACGGCCAGGCACGCCGGAATGATATCGGCGTTTTTCAACTCACCCCGGCGCATGCGATCAGCCAGATGTTCAATGTTCCAAATTTCGCAAAAACGCTGATTGAAATACACGATGGCATCCGTGCGATTGTCCACTACCAGATAAGCCAGCGGCGACGCACCGCTCATCAGTTGCAGCAGTTGCTGGTTCCAATGCAGGGCTATCGCGGACTGTTTCCGCTCCGTAATGTCCCAGTTCGTGCCGACCATGCGCGAGGGCTGGCCCGCGGCACCGTGCTGCACAATCGCGAGGGCACGGATATTGCGGATGGTTCCATTGGGCCAGACCACGCGAAACTCAGTGTCGAAAGCCTTTTCGCCGCGCAAGGCGGACTGGATTTCTTCGTCACCCCGTTTCCGGTCGTCCGGATGTACCCCTTGCTGCCAGGCCTCATAAACCCCGGCGAACTGATCCTGCGTGATGCCATAGAGGCTGCACATCTGATCGTCCCAGATGAGCTGGTTATTGGTCACATCGAATTCCCAGATGCCCACCCCCGCTGCTTTGACGGCCAGACTCAGTCGGTCGCTGGTCATCTTCAGTGCCGTCTGCATTTGCCTTTCCTCACTCACGTTCCGCTTGATCCCCACGTAGTGCGTGACCTTCCCCTCCTCATCCCTGAGGGGTGTGATGGCCTCGGTTTCCAAAAAGATTTGGCCGTCCTTCCGCCGGTTAATGAATTCCCCGTGCCAACTGTCGCCCTTGGTGAGGGTCGTCCATAGATTCCTGTATACTTCCGGATTGGTCTGGCCGGATTTCAAGAAGCGTGGATTCTTACCCACACATTCATCTTTGGTATAACCGCTGTCCGCGGTGAACTGAGCGTTCACGTATATGATGGCACCCCTTAGGTCGGTGATGCTAATCGAGGCGTTAGCCTGTTCCATCACCCAGTTCGCGCGGAGGAGGTTAGCCTCGACCTGTTTAAGTTCAGTGATGTCGCGGCCGCTGAAGCGGACCCCAATGGGATTGCCAAGCTGATCGAGAATGGGCTGCCATGAAGCGCTCAACCAGAACTTTGTGCCGTCCTTTCTGGAGCACTGATATTGCCGGTTATCGCCTGCGCTCACGCCCCCGACCAGCTTGAATGAGGCGATGAAACTGTCGCGGTCTTTCTGCTCCATCAGAGTCTCCACGAAATCCGGCATTGCCAGAACTTCTGCCGGTGAATATCCGGTGATCCGCTCCACCCCGGGATTTACCCACAGCATCTTGCTGTCCAAGCCGAACCAGATTTCCCAGCCCACCGTGTAATCAGCCACGGCGCGAAACTGCATCTCTTTCAGCGTAATTTCCCGGGTTAACTGCTCGGCAATTCTGTGGGCCCGGAACCGGGTGTTAAGCAGGGAGAAATGCAGCCCGGCCAGCAAAAGGCTCACGGTCACTCCGCCAATCAACACGGACCAGGTCGCCCTGTCCATCATGACAAACTCCCGTCGGGGGGTGCTCGTGAATTGCAGCGTCCATCGTTGGCCGGCCGAAACGAACTCGCTCCGCACGGTCAGGGATCCCGCCGTCCCCGCCGGATGCCAGCCCTTGCGGCTGTCGAAGAGCAGACGCTCGGAGTTGATTTGCCCGCCATCGAAGATTTCCAGTTGGATGGGCCGTTCAGAGTCCAAATTTTCTCCCTGCATGATGCCCCGCAACAGATCGTCCATCCGGTAGGGACTGTAGACCCAACCAAGCAGGGCGGCCCGCCGTTCGGCGACCGATCCAATCGGCACTCCTTGGCGGAACACCGGCACAAACATCAAGGTGCCAGCCTGGACCCCCTGATCGGTCTCCTGCACCAAGGTGACCTTGCCCGAGAGGGCAGGAGCATTTTGGTCCCGTGCCCGTTCCATCGCGGCCCTCCGGACCGGTTCACTCAGCATATCGTAGCCGAAGGCCCGGAGATTCCGAGTTGTAAAGGGTTCGAGGTAGACAATTGCGGAGTAGAATTCACGGTCACCCTCAGGTCGCACCTGATAGTTTGGGAACCCTTCGGCGCGGATTTTCTGCAGATGTTGTCCCAACTCCTGGCGTGGAATCAGCAGGGCGAAGCCAATACCCTGAATGCCGGGAAATCGCTGATTAATGTTTAGTTGGTCGATGAAACGACGCCATTCCTGGCGGCTGACACCACCGTTGTTGTCGTAAAATGCCGCCCCGCTGAGCAGGATTGTTTCGTGGTCTTTGAGCCTCTCCATGACCTTTGTCTGGATTTTGCTGCAGACGATATCGAAGTCCTGCTGCATCCCCAGATCCACCATCGACTTCACATAACGGGTTAACAGGGCGGTGGCGGTCAACCCAACCAGCAGAACAGCCAAGCTCCGCCAATACCCGCCATGGGCAATCCGCCCAGGCAACTCCGGGGCCTTGTCCGTAAACTCAAGTTCGCTCATCTGCGAGGTGATGATTTCTTGCCCATGGCTCAGGTGATTTTTATGAGGTTCGATTCGTGTAAAGAGTTAGGGAGTGGGAATGTTCGGTAGTGGCTATCCCGCAAATTTTCGTCCGAAACTATCCAATCGGCTGCGGGGAAGATATCTGAAGTCTGATACCAATCGCTGTCCAGCGCCAACTAGAAACCGGCATGGCGCCAACTAGATTTCGACACGGGGTGCGTGGGGCGTAGAGCGAGAGACAAAGGCGGAAGAGATGCCTTGGCCGGCGCCGAGGACAGTAGCGAAGAGCTTGCCGCAGGCGCCGGCCCGATGACGAAGAGTGGCCAGTGGGGCTGGCAGCCGAAGTGGCGGGTGAGTCAGAAGTCGCCGGGAGCGGAGACCCCTGGCGGAAGCCACCCAGGTCGCTTGGTCTGGAGTTGGGCGAGCCGCTGCTTAACCGCCCAATGGGCTTGCCGCAATTGGTCGTACCGGGCGAGCCGGCGCTTGCCGAGCGGTTTGTTAAGGGCGCGACGTTCGTCGATTTCTTCTTCCAGTTCGCCGAGTTGGCCGGCGAGGTCCTTCTCGCGCTGGTAAAGCTCAGCAAGCAGGCTTTCGATGGGCGCGCGAGGCGAAGGCTGCACGCGTCGTTTCAAGGTGAAGCCGGGCATCGTGTCGAGCGCCCAGCGGCTCGTGCGAGCCGCTGGGGCCTTGGGACGTTAAGAAGCCGCGGCTGCTTCACGCCGCCGCCTGCCGCTGCCGGGCTTCCTCCTCGCGGATGCTTTTCTTGCCGGGAAACTCCAACAGCACGCAGCGGTGCACGATCCGGTCGACCACGGCGGTGGCCGTCATCGGGTTCTTGAACACCTTCTCCCATTCGCTGAAGGCGAGGTTGGTGGTGATGAAGACACTGCGTTGCTTCTCGTAACGCTCGCCGAAGAAACTGAAGAGCACATCGACTTCCCCCTGGGAAAAATCGACATAGCCGCCGAGTTCATCGACGACGATGACATCGAAGCGGTTCAGCGTGGCGAGGGCGGGAGCGAGCTTGAGGTCGCGCTTGGCCGCGAGCAGTCGGCCGGCCAGCTTGAAGGCCGGAACGAACAACACCTTCAGTTCATGGCGTTCGAGCAGCTCGCGACCGAGGGCGGCACAAAAACCGGTCTTACCCCGGCCCGGCAGGCCGACGGCCACCAGATTGTCACCGCGGCGAACAAAGTCGCCGGAGCGCAGAGTCGGCAGCATCCGCCGGACTTTTTCCGGCATCTTCGCCTCGTCGAAGCGGGCGAAGGTCTCGCTGGGGGGCAGGCCCGAGTAGCGGAGCAGCCGCTCGATTTTGCGGGCGCGGCGATCCTGCACCTCCGCTTCGGCCAGATGCTGCAGGAGTCGGCGATAGCCCCAGTTCTCGGCTTCGGCCCGGGCCAGCGCGCTGTCCGCTTCGCGCGCAAAGGCCGACAGCTCCAGGGAGCGGAACAGGAGGGGCAGACTTTCGGCGTTCATGCGCTCACCTCCGTCAGCAACGAGTCGTAGATTTTCAGATCGGGCACGAAGGGCGCCAGATCCGCCGGCGCTGGGCGCGCGGTTTTCAGACTGGCCGCGATGCGCTCGGGCCGTGGCACTTCGCCCGCGCGCAAGCAGGCGCCGAGCAAGTCGGCGACTTCGCTTTCGCCGTGAGTGGCGGCCAGCTCAAGCACCTGCAGATACCGGGCGTCGGCGGAGCGATCCTCGGCGGCACGCAGCCGGTCGTAAGTCTGACGGAAGACGACCGTGGGAAACATCTCCTCCCGGTAGAGGTAGCCCCGAAAGGCGCCGGGTTTGCGCACCAGCCAGGTGATGACGTGGCGATAATCGATCTGCGGCTTGGTCCCCTGCATTCTCGGCAACTGGCAGACCTCGTGACCCTCGTAGGTGAAGCGGATTTGGTTCTCACCGAGGTGCGCATCGAGTTTGAGCCCGATCAGCTTCGACGGCACGGAGTAGGTTTGTTGCTTTAGCCGCACCGTGGCGCCGTTGGTGACGTTCACTCCGATCTGTTCGGTCTCCGGATAACGCTGGGCCGGCAGTGGTCGCAGGCAGGCGATCTCCTCGGCGACTTTGGCCGTGCGCAGACGGTTGGCTCCGGCACACACTTGGTCGATGAACTCTTGATACGCGGCTTGGTCCGGAAAGTCGCTTGAGCCGCGGATCGCGAGGTGGGTCTTGAGGCGACGGATCAGATGCCGGTGGGCCGACTCCACGTCGCCCTGCTCGTTGGGGCAGGCCACATTGATGGTCCGCGGCGCGACCTTCAAGTGGCGGCAGAAAGCGGCGTAGGCATCGTTGAAGGTGCGCTCCTCGTCGTCGCGTTTGATCTGGTGGGTCGCCGTCGAAGAGTTGTCGGTCCACAGGTCCGGGGCCACCCCGCCCAGACTCCAGTAACCGGCCTGCACTCCGGTCTTCAGCGAGACGAACGACTCGGAAAAACAGACGCTCGCCCGTTGCCAATTGCTGTAAGGCAGCACGAAGTGACCGAGCAGATGCTCGAAGGGCGCACCGGCGATGGTGACGCCCAGTCCGCCGGCCCGTTTCCAATCGAACTGCGCCGCCCGACCCGGCTCGTGCGCCTGCGGAAAGAACACTTCCTTCGGCGGACCGTTCAACGCTCGCCACACCTTCACTCCGCGTTGAAACGTGCGCAACGCGACCGGCTCCGCCACCTCTGGCTTCGCGATCTTCAAGTGCGCCAGCAGCCCCTTCGCTTCGATCTCCGGCGCCGCCTCCAGATAGCGCGTGGCTTCCGGCATAATGTCTTTCAATGGATCCGACCGGGTCCGATACGTCCGGGGCCCTCGCTCTTGTTTGAGTTCCTCGGGACCGGCGTTCGCCTTCAAGTAGCGGGCCGCCGTGCCGCGATGCATGTTCGCCTTCATGGCCGCGTGACTGATCACGCCGCCGGTATTTTGATATTCCTTCACAAGTATCCTGTGTTGAGCCGGGGTGATCATGGGGTCTGCGTAAAGGCCCCAAGCACTACCGCTCACGCAGGCCGGCGCCGACGTAAAAGCCAGATGCTATCCGTGCTGGCTTCTAGTTGGCGCCGATGTCGAAGGTGAACTGGCGTTCTACAGTCCACAACCACAGCTCCTCGGGCGATCCTGCCCCGAGCGCAAATGACGTGGCCGTGACAAGAATGCTACGCGACGCTTCGAAAGCCGTCGATATCAGCTTCCTTGATCACATTGTCGTAGGCCGTGCCTCGGCCGATCCCCTAGGCAAGGGCTGGTTTAGCTTCCGCGAGGCCGGGCTCATTTGAGCTGGCGCCGACGGGGCGGACTCTCCCAGGGAAATTGGTCAGCGAACTATGCCCCATTCGCCCCCTATTTCGCTCGGTCGATACGCGCGATACTTCGCGCATGGAAACCAACGATTTCACTCCTTCCGTCATTTGCGATGACGTTGTTCAGATTACAACTGCCCCCAGCGAGAAAAAGACCTATTCAGTCGCAGAGACTGCATCGATCTTGGGAATTTCGCGACCCTCGGTCTATCGATTGATGGCCCGACAAATTCTCATTCCGATCCCCGGGCTGAGAACCAAACGGATCCCGAAAAAACAGGTGCGCCGGTTGAGTGATGGCGGCTGCGGCACAAGCTCGTTTTAAGCGGCGGCAGAAAAGCAGCCCATGAACACCACCAGTCGCGCCCTTCTTCAGACCGTATTGACAACGGATGCGTCAGTCTCGCCGGTCGAGCGCGACGTAGTCCAGCGGCTCATTGCGGGTGATACACCCCCCTCGCCT
>TBL_comb47_HYPODRAFT_10008264_pt1 | contig 10679 bp, 14 predicted proteins | sample TroBogypolimnion_40_FD_10682 | JGI IMG/M metagenome (IMG submission 10682)
CAGATTTTGCTTGTTTTATAATATTAGTATTTTCCATATGAAGTATATATTATTTTTAATTTTCAATTTTTATATATATAAAAGTATGAAGATAAAATTATTTAGAGATTTAAATGAAAATTAATAGTTAAATATTTTAATATTCCAGAAAGTTTTGGTAATGATTCGGCATATATATCATCAAATGCATATTTTCAATATTCAGATTATTCTAAAGGATTAAAAATTGGAAATAGTTTACAACTTAACATTAGTGATATTATATATTGGTCAAAGAATAAAGAAGAGTTAGAAAAAGTATTAAAAATTAGAAATTATAGATTAATATGAAAAATATAAAATTATTTGAAGAGTATCATTTTTCAAAAGATCAAATAAAAAATATGATACTTAAAGCTCAAAAACGATCAGAAATTGAACTTAAAGTCGATATAGATGATTTATTAGATAATCTTAAATCACCAGAAGAAGATAGATTTGGATTTAACGCTTTTGTTAGAGAAGAAGGTAGATTTATATCATTTGGAGATCAAGAAAGAATGGGTGAATATATAGAAAAATTCAAACAATTGGGACTTGATACATCAAAAGTTGAAAAGCTTTATCCTAGCATAAAAATTTATTATAAAAATACTTTGAGAGATTTTAATAGAGAATTAGATAAAAGAATGGATCTATTGCAACCATTAGTGAAAGAATTTGAAAATGAAATAAGAATATTAGCAAAAAAAGCAAACGAATTATGAAAATAAAAAAGTTATACGAGTTTATTAAAATTAATGAGATGAGATATGATGAATCAAAATTATTTATTAATGAAAATAATTTAAAAAAATTATTAATGGATAAAGTAGATTTTAGTAAAGGTGATGTACATCAAGCAATAATGGATGTTATTCACGATGAATGGCAAAAAACCAAGGATGGATATGAAGAAATATTAGATTGGACTGAAAAAAATTTAGGTATTATACCATATTTTGCGATGCAACTAGGTAAGTTTAATTATCAAGTTTGTAATGGCGGTCATGCACAATATTTTGATAATGGTTATGCTAGTACAGGTAATAGTGCATATATAAGTAAAAGTGCAAATAATATTGAACTTCATAATATATTTGAATTATTATTTAAAGATTTGGATATGGTTTCAATTTTACCACATGGTCAGGAAGCATATAAAATAATATCAGAGTTTGACGCTGAATTGAGTGATGAAGAAGAAGAATGTTCTAATTGTAATGGTAGTGGTGAGGAAGAATGTTATGATTGTGAAGGTAATGGTAGAATAGAATGTCCAGAATGTAACGGTGAAGGCGAAGATGACGAAGGTGAAAAATGCTCAAATTGTGATGGTAATGGATCAGTAGATTGTGTTGAATGCGATGGTGAAGGTAAAAAAACTTGTTATGATTGTGATGGTGATGGATATTCTAATACTGGTGAAAAAGTGCCTAATACATCAAAATGGGAAGAATTAGATAATAGATGGTATGAAATAAATGAAGAAGTTATGGAAGGTTTTAATGAATATCTTAAAACATTAACATTAGATGGTCAAAGAATGACAGACTTGATAAAAAAATCAAGAGCAAAAATAAATTATAGTTTATGAAAGTATTAAAATTCGGACAATTGTTTGAATATAAAACAGGTCCAAAAATAAAACCCAGATGGACAGAAAATGATGATATAATTACATTATATTTTGAAAAATTTGGATTTGATAGACTTGGTATTAAAAATAACCAAATTGAAGATTTTGCTAATGAATATATTGGTTCAACAAAGGTATCATTAATAATGCATGCTTTAGGTATTAGACGTGTTTTAACAAAAGGTGACGTAAAAGAAGAAGGTTTGCCTCATTTTTCTAAAAGTCAAGAAGATAAAGTTAAAAGATATGATAAATTAAAAGAACTTGAATTACGAAAAATGGTTAAAGATATATTAGATAATACAACAGATGATGAAAAAATTGAAAATTTATTAAGAGCGGAAAAATACAAAAAAACAGAAGAAAAAAAACCAATAAAGAAAATAAAAGAACTTATACCTAGAGAAGGTCTTAAACCTATTAAAGATTTTTATTCAGAAGATGAGATTAATGTAAAAGAAGGTGATATTTTAAATCATAAAAAGTATGGTAAGGGTATAGTTACTTCTATTACTGGAAATTTATTTTTAATAGATTTTGATAGTGGTACAATGTTAATGACTTATAATCCAAATCATTATATTTAAATTAGATGAAATACATAAAAACATTTGAAAATATGTTTGAACCACAAGATATTGTGATAACATTACCATCAACTATTGATTGGAATGATTATCAAAAAGAATTAAAAAAAGTTGAAGATGACTCACAAGTAATGAATTTCAAAGTTAGTAATCTTCCAACAAAAACATCAATAGGATCAAAATGCTATTTGTGCTATAAAGGAAATATAATTGGTTGGATGAAAATAGTTGGGCTTGTTAAAAATGATTTTGATTGTTCAACAACAGAAAAACATTGGAATGGAAATTTTATACAAAGAAGTGGTAAATTTAATTCAATTAATCCTATACCAATGAAAGGATTTCAAGGATTTAGATATATAAAAATATAGATTGATTAAAATAACTTAGTAAAAATTAACTCGAAATTATATAAAACCATTTTAAAATTAAAGTCTATATAAATAAAAAGATTTTAATTGAATGACTGCTGCTGAAAAAAGAGAGAAAATACTAGAGTTAAAGAAAAAAATAGAAGAGACACAAGCAGATTATGACCGTGCTAAGGCGATGCAATTGGCACTTAAATTAGTTATTAATGGTACATATGGTGCCTTTGCTCATCCAAAATTTGTTTTATCAAATTCACATATCGCAAATGCAATTACGGCTATGGGTCGTGATGTTATACAGTATATGTTAAAGAAAATTGAAAAATATTTTTATAAAGAATGGCATTTGGATATAAAATCACATCAAAAACTTGGAATTGAATATATTGCCGAAAAAGATGGTAAATTTTACTTATTAAATAGAATAGGTGAAAATATACATTATCCTCACAAATCATTAGATGATATGCTAATGAAATTAAATTTCTCAAGATTTGATTTAAAAGAAGATAAACACGAATTAGAAGGATATAATGTTTTATACAGAAGGGATATACATGATTTTTCTAATGTTCAGCCTATATCAAAAGAAACACCTATTATTATTTATGGTGATACGGACAGTTGTCATAAAGATACAAAAATTTCAACAAATAATGGTGATTTTACTATTGAAGATTTATATAATAAAAATATAAATGAAGGCTCAGCAGGTATAACTTTAAAGGGACATGAATCTGTAAATTGTAAAGAAAATGTATTAAATTATGATGAGAATAAAGGTTTATATTATGCGTCAGTTAAAAGAATAATTAGACATAAAGTTTCTAAACCTAAATGGAAATTAAAAACAAAATCTGGCGAAGAGATTATAGTCACAAATGATCATTCTATGATTGTTTTTAGGAATAATAAAAAAATAGAAGTTAAACCATCAGAAATTTTAAAAACAGATAAAATATTAACAATTAGAAAAAAATAAAATCTTCATATTTATATATAGAGATAAAAGTATCACCATATGAAACAACAATATGATAAAATTTGGATAACTTGGTTTAATAAAAATAAAACTAAAAACCTTTATGGCGAAATTTTAAATGATAATTTTCCAAATCATAATAAATGTAAAAATTGTAATGGTCCAATTTACTATTATGATTCTACATTTTCAATTAATAAAAATAATTTATTTCCATTAAAAAAATCATATCTATCATCTAAAAATGTGTTTGTGAAGACTGTTTAACTGAAAAATTTCCAGAATATCAGGAAATGAATAAATCAAGAGTATTTAATAAAATGAATGATATTACAGAATATGCATTTAATATACCAAAAGAAATAGGTAAAAAATATAAAGATGAAAATTATAGAGTAACAAAAGAAAACTTTATTAAAAAATATGGTGAAAATAAAGGCTTAGAAAAATGGAATTCTTATGTTTCTAAACAATCATATACTAATAGTTTTGAATATAAAAATAAAACTCACAACTGGACAATAGATAATTTTAATGATTATAATAAAAGTAGATCCATAACACTATCAAATTTAATTGATAGACATGGAGAGGAAGATGGAGTTAAAATATGGGATGAATATATTAATAAACAAAAAGAAACAAAATCCAAAGAATATGTTATAAATAAATATGGGTTAGAATATTGGATAGCATTATGTAAAAGTAAGAAAGTAACATTAGATCATTTTGTCAATAAATACGGCAAAGAAAAAGGCGAAGAATTGTATATAAATAAAATACACAATAATATTTATTTACCATCAAAAATTTCAGGTGAAGTATTTGATAGATTAGATTTAATTTTAGGTAAAAAATATAAAACATATTATTATAAAAAAGATGGATTTGAGTTTGGTAAATTATTATCTAATGNTAGATATGTATTTTTGGATTATTATATATCTGATATTAAAGTTTGTATTGAATATTACGGTAATGTTTGGCACGCTAATCCTAAAATATATAAAATTGATGATGTTCCATTTTCATTTAAAGGTAATAAAAAAACATCGCAAGAAATTTGGAATGATGATAAAGAGAGAATTGAACTCTTAAAAAAAGATTTTAATATAGACACAATTGTTATTTGGGAAACTGATAGCATTTCAATTCAGGATATATTAATAAAAATTAAAGAATTAGAAAATGATAAATGAAATTGAATACTATTTTGAAGATATTGAGTGTTGTGAAATGATAGGCGAATTTGAAGATGAATATGTATATGACATTGAAGTTGATGATGATACGCATACATTTATTGGTAATAATATATTAGTTCATAATTCACTATATATTTCTTTTTCACCTATGGTAAATTCAACTGGTTTTAAAGGTGATGAATTAGATTTCATCTTACATCTTGATAGAGTTGTTATTAAAAAATTATTTAATAAATATCTTGATGAATACGCTGCTGAGTTTGGTGTGAAGAATATACATGACTTTGAACTTGAGACTATTAATCGTTCAGCATTACATATACAGAAGAAGAATTATATTAATAATGTTGCTTGGGAAGATGGTATATTTTATGAAAATTTATCATATTTTTATCCTAAAGGTGTTGAAATTGTAAAATCATCTACTCCACCTTTTGTTAGAGAAAATATTTATGAATTTTTAAGATATATATTTTCAAATCCAACAAGTATAAATATCAGAAAGGTATTATTATTGGTTAAGGATTTAAAGAAACAGTTTATGATGGCAGAAATTGAAGATATTTCTATGACAACTAACTGTTCAAATTATCAAATCAAGGTTATAGATGATGTAACTGATGTTGTAACTGTTAAAGGTGCTCATTTTGGTGTAAAAGCTGCTGCTCTACATAATTATTTATTAAATAAAAATTCAGAGTATAAAGTTAAGTATGATAATATTAGAGGTGGAAGAATAAAGTATTATTATTGTAATCATCCTAAAAATAATGTATTTGCTTATATGAGAAGTATGCATCCATATGAAATTGTTGATCGTGAAAATTTGAAGATTGATTATGATGAACAATTTGATGTAACATTTTTATCTATTATCAATAGATTTTTGGAGCCAATTGGACTTCCAACTATAAATAAGAGATTGAGTGTATTAAATTCAATATTCTCATTTTGAAAATAGTTAAAAATAATGAAATTGAATATCTGCATATTTATATTGGTGGTGCAGGAATTTTAGAGTTATCTAAACTACCAAATTGGCAAACAGAAAGGATAACTGGATTTCATTTAGGTGTGGAATGGGGTAAACATGGTTTTGCTGGTGGTGTATTATCACAAGAAGATGCGATAAAATTAGCCGAACACATTTTTATGGGGACTGGTCATGTTAAAGATTTAAGAAGACTTAAATTAGAACGAATTAATGAATTATTTGAAAAAGAAAAAGCCTCAAATTGAGGCTTTTTCGTCTTTTTTAATTAGTTTCATAAGTTTCTTAAACGTCTTATCAATCTTCTTTTTACGTTTCTTATTTTTCTTCTTGTTTTTAATTTTTTCAGGTTTTAATCCGTCAATCTCTAAAAAAACATTTGAGATTACATCTTCAATACTTTCTTTTTCTACTTCTTCTACCTTTTCAAATTTTTCTTCTACTACTTCCATAATTTTTTTATTTAAATTTCGTTTTTCTAATCTATCAAGTCTAAATTTCATCATATTATCAACTTGTTCTTGAGTACATCTTCCTTTTCTAATTCTTTCACTGAGTTTTCTTTCAATATTAGATATGAAATTTGATTCAGTTTCACGCCATTTTGCACTCGTTAGTTTATTAATCAAATTGTACCACGCATCACGATTAAAATCATATCTTCGTGAATAAACATGATTTTTTACAATGTCACCATTACGGGGACTTTGATGTTTCTTTTTCTCAACATTTTCTTCCATATATTATAATTTAAAAGTTTCATACATAAAGATAATAAAATAATTCATATAAACAAATAAAAATGGATTAAAAATCTAAATCATCATCTAAGTTTAACGATTTAAATTTTTTATCTTTTAATTCTTGTTGATATTCATCATCGTATTCACGATTATCATCGTTTAAGAAACCTAATTGATAAACTTGAGGTCTCATTCTATTTTCAAATTCTTTATATTTTGTAACAAATGATAATAATTCAGATTTAAAATGTTCATTAAGTATCTTCTTAATCTGATACCAACCAGCATCCCAAGCGTCTAAATGATATTCAGGATTTGTATGATGCATAAGTTTTCTCCATTCAAAAGACTTTCTAACTAATTCTCTTGCGGTTTCTAATACATCTTGAGCATCTGTACTAAGATTTGTAGTTTTAAGAAGATTGTAGACATATCTTTCATCAGACATTCTTGAGTCTTTATAAAGTTCATCAAACTTATATTGTTCTGCTAAGTCTTTAAGTTCATCTTTTGACATAAAGAAAAACTCATTCTTAATGTCCCACAATTTGCCTTTATATTCAACTTGTCTCATTGAAGATTGATTGGAACTTGTATTGAAAAGTGAATATACAATAGAATCAGATTCAAATTGCTTATATTTATCTGTTTTCTGAATTTCTTCAGTTGGAGCCATATATTCATCTTTCTGATTGATCCAAGTAGATTTAATTAATTTTCTTGCTGTAAATAATGTTGATACATTATTGTAGTTATATTTATCTATAGATACACCATGACCTTGTGAATATGCACTTGTTAATATTGTTATATCACTAATATTACCTAAAACATTATTAGCTTTATTATACATATATCCAAAACTATTATCATTTAATTTGACATTATACTTATTATTTATATTTAATGCGGATGATAAATTCGGTGCTATTTTATTGTTTTTTGTTTTTGTTACAAAATCATTTAATGATTTTTTATTATCTATATTATAAATATTTTTAAATCCATTGGATATAATTTCAAAGCCATTATTTATTTTAATAGTATAATTAAATTTTGTCATATCTGAACATAAACCAGGAGACCAAATTGAAAAAGATATGCCCCATTCTGATGTATCTTGAAATTCTGATGAGTTCATTAAAAAACCATATTTAAAATTAAATTTTTTTAAAAAATTAAATCTAAATTTTTCATATGATCCACCAGTTAAAAATAATGGTGGCGAGAATAGGCAAATACTTATATTTCCTTTATTTAACTTATAAATTTTATATAAAAATTGTGCATATAATTGTTCTGAACATCTACCCCAATCATCATTTTTCATCATTTTATTTATATTGGTATTATTAATACCTTTTTTTGTAAATGAATCTTTTTTATTGTCTCCTGATGTTCCATATGGCGGATTAATGAATAATATAATTTCTTTACCTTCCAATAACGCATTTTTAAGACCTTGTGGTAATTTATCATCATTTAAAATGTCTATTTGATTATTAATAATTCCATCATTTAAAAAATCATATTGAAATTTAGTTGCTTCTGTATTATATCCAGATTGATTTATAGTTTCTATATCAGATGCATTTAATGTACTACAATACAATTCTTTATATTTATGATCTCTTGTTAAATTAGCTGTACCAGAAGCACAATCCCATATAATATATTTTTCTTTCCAATCATCACCAAATTGTTCAGAAATTGTTTTATTTGCCTCATTACTCCAAAGGGTAGGAGTATAAAATTCACCATTTTTTCTTCTTGTTTCATCTTGAATAAGTCTATCTTGTGTAGAAGTTAAAATTTCTTTTTCTGATGGAAATAGATCTGTATCAAAAAAATTCATATAAGATTTATATGCACCTCCATTAATTTTTATTTCACCAAATCCTTTTGTTACAAGAATATTAGGTTTTTTTGGCTGTTGATAATTATTATTTCTATCAACTAAAGTTTGTATAAATAAATTAACTTCATCATTAATAGATAATTTATTTTCATTTAATACTTTTTTTAGAAATATTGGTAATATGGTATGTACGTTTTTACTGTTAATTCTAATTTTTGATATTGTATTATTTGTTATATCATTAATATGCCTTAATGTTTCACCAAAATTAAAATTTTCATCAATATCAATTACAAATATCTCATCAAGATTTGTATCTTGACACATCTCTTTCAGAAGTTCATCATTTTTTGAACTTGCTTCACTTGGTGCGATAGACCAATTAAGTTTATATCCCAAATACTTAATTATTTTATTAGTATGTAAATAAAAACATTCATTTTTATCTCCAATAAAAAGTGTTGTAGGTAAAAAGAACTCACCAGCTAATTCAAACTTTTTGAGATAATATAAAGATTGAATTATAACTCTTGTTCTATCAATTTTATTATTAAAATCAATATCATACTTAAATTCAAATAAGCAATTAAGATTAATTTTTTTATCCTTATTTATATATTTAAGATAACCGTCAGTCTTATAAGGTGATGTTATTGTAGTAATATTAGGATCTTTCGATGATAATTTTTTCAATTGTGAATTAATATATTCTCGATAATAATTCTCAACATCTTTTTCATTTCTAGCGGTTTCTAAAATTTTATAAAATTTTCCCATAATGTATATAGTTTCTTAATATGGTACAAATATATAAAAAAAAATTATAAAAACTATTTTTTTAAATATGTTGATACATTCCATCATCATTTATACCCCATGTTCTTGTTTTAAGAATTTCAAGTTTTTCTTTACTGGCTTTTGTTATATCATCGAATGTAAATCCTGCTTTATAAATTGATGCGAATAATGCTAACATACAATCAGCATATTCAAAAATATCGTCAGGCTGTTCAATTGCTTCATCAGCTTCTATTTTTAATTTCATTAAGTGTCCAACTGAAGTTGAATCATGAAAAACTTCAGTTGAAAATTTTCCCATTCCTTCATATATTTCTTTCATATTTTATTTTATTTTATTTTATTTTAGTAAATAAATTCACAATCATACAGATTGAATTCCATAAATATCCAAATTATCACATATCATTATCATATCATTCTCATTATTTAAATAAATTTTTAATTGCCTGAATACCATTATTATTTATTTCTCTTGTACCAATTCCTGCGAATTTTTCAGTTAATTTTGGTATTTCTTCATAGATTTCAAATCTATCTGATTCATAATCGTAATAATACCATTGATTATCATTTTGTTCAAATAAATATATTGGTTTTTTATTATCAACAGCTAGTTGTATCGCCCATCCTGTTCCACCTAAAACTATTTTTTCAGTTTGTAATCTTCCGATAGCAAAAATTGCATCTGAATTTTTAACTTGATACCAATCTCTTGATATTAAATTTTTAACATATGATGATATATTAGTTATATTTCTATTTAATATTTTGTTGGCTATTTTAATTTGTTCTAATCCATCTTTTAGTTGATTTGATGAAAGAATAAAACGATTTGACGACTTTGTATTATGACCATCAAATGAGTAATCTACGACCTTAAAATTATGTTTTAACGACTCCAATGCAAAAATACTATCACTTCCAGATGCACCACCAGAATAACAAGTATAAATCATTTTTGTTGATCTTTCTTTATTAGATATTCAACATATTGTGATTTTGTCATATCTTTATCTTTAATATATTCAGTTAATATATTATCTATTTCAGTGTTAATAGATAAAGATATATTTTCTTTTTTATTTTTAACTTTTGGTCTACCTATTTTTTTCATATAACATTATATGTATATAAATACAAAAAGTTCAGAGTAATCTGAACTTTTTGTATTTTTAATTTTCTCTGAATTTATTTTTATTTTCTGAATTTATTTTTATTCTATAGTTTTAAAATATTGTTTAGATAATAATTGAAATTTAAGATTTGAGTCATAATCAGTCATATTTAAAATTATTTTATCTATTTCTTTCATTTCTTTATAATCGGAATATTTAGGATTATACTTTAATAATTCATCAACATATTTATCTGCATTAATTGACTTACTTAATGCAGAACCATATGAATTATAGATATAAGATAAACTATCTTTACTTAAAGATAAAATTCTTGTTTCATTCATTGAACATATTAAACTATCCAAC
>TBL_comb47_HYPODRAFT_10008265_pt1 | contig 10679 bp, 6 predicted proteins | sample TroBogypolimnion_40_FD_10682 | JGI IMG/M metagenome (IMG submission 10682)
AAAATCAGCAGGAGGGATAGGTGCATTACTTCAGGATGGTATTGGTGATACTATTAGAGTTTCGCTTACCGAAGATCCTGAATTAGAATTGCCGGTTGCTCGCAAGATTGTTGATTTTACCAAAAGTAATTCATCTAATCTAAATTTAAGCACTGAACCTTATCCTATTGATCCTTTTAATTATAATAAGAGAAATTCAATATCAATTAATAACATAGGTGGTAATAATCCGGTTCAGATTTATCTTTTAGAAGATTTAAATAAGGAGACTACTTCTAAAAACTATTTAATTGTAACTAAGTCGTCATTGCGAGGAGGAACTCCGAAGCAATCTAATGATAGTAATCAGAAAATAGATTGCTTCACTTCGTTCGCAATGACGAAAATAGCTTCTCAAAGTAAGCTAAATTCTATTAATCCAAATGATATTATTGTCTTTGATTTTAAAGATGAAGGAATAAAGAGTGAACGTCTATTCTTTTCTATTTTAATAAATAAAAAGCTTAACAATCCTGTTATCGTTAAGAAAATATATTCTTTTAATAAAATTGAAGACTTGCAAATTAAAGCAGCTATTGATTTCTCTTCCTTATTAGTTGATGGACTTTGTGATGGCATTTGCATTGAGAATCCATATATTGACAAAGATCAATTAAAAGACATTATGCTTGCTGTTTTACAAGCTACAGGTGTAAGAATAACTAAAACAGAATATATATCCTGCCCTTCTTGTGGGCGTACACAGTTTAAGATACAAGATGGATTAAAAGATATCCGAAAAAGAACTTCTCATCTTAAGGGATTAAAGATTGCTGTGATGGGGTGCATTGTTAATGGCCCCGGTGAGATGGCAGATGCTCATTATGGATATGTTGGAGCCGGTAATGGTAAGATTAATCTCTATAAAGGAAAAGAAGTAATTGAAAAGAACATTGACGAAGCTCTTGCTGTGGATGCTCTTATTAATCTTATCAAACAAAACGGCGACTGGAAAGAATCTTAATCAAAAAACTTTTCATTTAAAACATCTATTGATTTTCATAATAGATATTCTGTCTTATAATAAGCGTATTAATCCGCTTAATGATTTCTATTTAGCACAAAATATCATTATTAATTTTTATATTTTTACTGTTTATACCAACAGTCTCTTTATTATTAGATAGAATTGTTTTCTTGTATTTATAATAACTTTAATTACGAAATACAATATTTGTATTTGTAAACTTTAAAATTACAATTAGTTTTAGTATCAGTACAATAATATTTATCCCTGCTTAAATATTATTTAAAATCTTTATAAATATTAAAACATTTTATTAATTTAATTTAATGATTATTTGTTTATAATATCTTGATATGTAAATATAATTATTCATTTATTAAAATAATATTCGTATTATTTAAACTAATTATGTCATTATTTTTTAATAATGACATAATTAGTTATAATAACATCATAATATTTTATAATAATAGGATAAATAGTTATAATAATTAGATTATATATTATAGAAATGCGATAAATATTTTTAGAATTGCGATTATAATTTATATTAATACGATAAGAATTTAAAAAAATGAAATAAATAATTAAAAGAATGCAATATTTAATCGTGAATATTGATTATTGAAATCCAATTATTGATTATTAAAATGTGATTATTGATAATAATAAACTATTTACTACTAATGTATAGAAAGTATATCCTTATTAATATAATAAATATATTTAGTGTGATTATGAATTTAATGGTCTTCATATATCCATTTAATATATGTGTCTGTTGATTGCTATTAATAATGTAATTTATAAAGCCATCAAGTGAAAGATTGCTCGTGAAGATAGAATATAGATGTGGTTATCTAAATATAAATAAAAAAAACAGCTTACAATCATAAAAACAATTGTATTTAAAAGCACTTTCTATTACAATTAATCAATGTGAATTGGAAGAATTACAGTAGTGATTCCGCGTTTGTATAACTTTCTTTGAATAGTAAAGATTGAATGATTATGAAGTACTTTAGATAAATAATAAGCTTCGGAGAAGACTAACTGTCCGCCAAATACAGTTGCATTAGGAAAACGTTTGATAATACGTGGAACAATACGCTCTAGTTCGCTGACAACTTCGGTGCCTACTGACCAGTAACCACGTGCGTAATAACCAAGCTCATTAGCCAGATCAACATATTTATTTACTTCTTCGTCAACATGTATTTTTACTTTTACTAAATGATCGAAACCTTTAAAATTGCCGGCATTAATATTGCCTACTTCAAGGAAAACGAAGTTATTATAAACGCCTGAGAACTTATCCAACACATTGAAAAAAGTATGCAAACCGGTAGCATTATAACCACTAATTAAAATGATAGCCGTTTTATCTTCAAGAATAGGATTCTTTAGATGGTCGGGGTCAATATTCTTTAGTTTATACTGTTCAATTTTTTCTTTAAGATGAGAAGAAATAGTACCCTGTAACCAATGAAGTTTTTTAGTAATACTATAATAGTGCATCCTTATGCGGAAAGCAATGAAAACAAGTGCTCCGGTTATCACTAATGTAGCCCAGCCACCTTCAGTGAATTTAATAATTACGACAGATACAAGGATAAATGTAGTAAGTACTAAGCCAATACCATTTATCATTAATTTATGTTTCCATTTGCGTTCTGTTTTCCTAACCTGCCACCAATGTTTTACCATTCCAAGCTGCGATAAACAGAAAGTTATAAACACATTTATACTATATAATACAACTAATAATTTAACCGAACCTTTTGACACAATCAATAAAATAATAGCTGCTACACCCATAAGCAAAACTCCATTCTTTGTAACAAGTCTGTCACTTAGGGATGCAAATCTTTTAGGGAACCACATGTCAATAGCCATATTTGCCATGATTCGAGGGCCATCGAGGAAGCCTGTTTGAGCAGCAACAAATAAAAGCGTTGCTTCAGATATTAGAGTTACAAATACAAAAATAGTTCCCAACTGACCATACCATGAAGCAGTCATCTTTTCAAATAGAATAGCATTTAGGGTTTTATCACCTTCGAAATGAAGATCAAATATTGCATAAGAAAACATTAAACCCAATACAAGAAATGATAAAGAGATAGCCATTAAACGCATAGTTTTGTGGGCTGTTTTAACTCTGGGTTCTCTTAATACAGGCAAGCCGTTGCTTACTGCTTCTATCCCTGTAAAGGTACCAGCACCCATACTATACGCCCTGAGAATAAGGAATATTGTGCCAAATACGCCAACTTCACTAAAGCTACTATGCAAGTCGGCAGAAGTATCATGAGCTACAACTGCTAAATTAGCGCCATGGGTTATGATTATATAGAAGATTGCAAATACATGCGTAAGGATAAATATAGCAAAAATAGGAGTAAGTGAAAGTACTGATTCTTTTACTCCACGAAGATTCATAATTATCAATAAGAGCAGCACCGCCAATGCCGAGGCAAGTTTATAAGAGTGAAAAGCCGGTGGTACAAAACTATATATTGCGTCAGCACCACTTGAAATAGAAAGAGTGATAGTTAAAACATAATCAATAAGTAATGAGCAGCCTGCAATCATACCAACAGTTGGCGAAAGGAGTTTACTAGCAACCAGATAGCCGCCTCCACCGTGAGGGAATAATTCAATGATTTGAGAATAACTGGAACTTACTATAAAAATGGTAAATACAGTACCCAAAGCAACGAAGATGGCAAGATAATGATGCCCACTTAAATTTCGGAACGCTTCTTCAGGTCCGTAACAAGATGAACTTATCCCATCAGAGCCTAACCCAATCCAAGCAAAAAAAGCTACCAATGATATCTTATGCAATAACTTGGAGTCGTTCATATCTCTTGCCTTACCGATAAAGATATTCTTTAACTTGGCAAAGAAATTAATCGTTTGTTCAATATTGTGTTTTTCAGACATTGATTTGATAAATAAATAATCTCTACATTAATCCCACTTAAAAAGCATTTATAAAACAAAAACTTATGAATAAAGTTCGCATTTCAAATAATAGTTTTTTAAGGGCTGCAAAAGTATAAATAAATAGTGTCATAACCTATATCTTAAAACAAAATTATTATAGAAATATTATAAACTAAATATAATTTAAAAGTATTTATTTATAATAAGTTACTAAACCATTTTTAAATGATGTGTTTTTATTTAGTCTTATCTCAACAATTATGACTAATTTTGGAAACTAAATTAAATATTTATAAAGAAACAATAAATGAAAATTAAAGATCATGTTCCTAATTCAATAACTCTATTAAATCTACTATGTGGATGCTTGGCAATAGTAGCAGCATTTAAATATGATCTTGCATTAGCCTCAATATTAATATTTATTGGAGGCTTTTTTGATTATGTTGATGGAACTGTTGCCCGATTATTAGATGCCAGATCTGACCTTGGCAAACAATTGGACTCCCTAGCTGACGTAGTAACTTTTGGAGTAGTGCCCGGTATTATCGTATATCAATTATTAAACGAGCCTTCTTTAACAGCTAACTATCCGTTCATAGCTAATAATATAGCATACATAAGTGGAATTCCATTTTTACTTACATTGTTTTCTGCTGTCAGATTAGCTAAATTTAATATTGACGAACGACAAACAATTTCATTCCTTGGACTTCCTACACCGGCAAATGCTATTTTCTGGGCTTCGATACCTTTAATATTCAAGAGTATTGATGCTGCAAATATCCCTCATGGAATCATTGAACATATTGAATCTTTAATATATTTATGTTTTAGAAATCCTTATGTTTTGCTTTCTTTAAGTGTTATAATGTCTTTTTGTTTAGTTTTAGAGATTCCTTTGTTTTCACTTAAGTTTAAGAGTCTTAAATGGGCTGATAATAAGACGAGGTATTTGTTTATATTAACATCTATATTATTAATTGTGTTTTTTAATGTGTTTGCATTGCCAATTATTATAATTTTGTACATTGTGTTTTCAGTAGTAAATAATATTTTTTTATAAATAATATCAATAATTAAAAATGAAATTTAGAGCAGAGATTGACGTAATGCCATTAAGAGCATTACTTGACCCACAAGGGAAAGCAGTAACTTCAAGTTTAAAAAACATTAATTTGTCAGAGATAAGTAATGTTCGTATCGGCAAACATATCAGTATGGAAGTGGATGCTGCTTCTAAAGAATTAGCTTCAGAATTAGTTGACAAAGCTTGTAAGCTTTTGCTCCATAATCCAATTATGGAAAACTACGAGTTTCATATAAGCGAGATTTAATAATACTTTTAATCTTTAACTTTTTATTAACTACTATCCTTTTAATAAGTTGGTAGTAATTTATACTTTTGAAACAATTTAATTTAATACATTATGCAACAATTAAAAAGTATTAAGAAAGCAGCCATAGCCCTTATGATTGTTTTTGTTTCCATTATGTCATTTAATGGTTATTCTCAAATGATAACCCCTGTTAAATGGGCTTATTCAGTTAAACAGACAAATGCTGATGAAGCCGATTTAGTTTTTACAGCTAAAATTGATAAAGGCTGGCATTTATATTCACAGTTTTTAAAGTCGGGAGGACCTTTACCAACTCTATTTGTTTTTGATAAGGATAATTCATATAAGCTTATAGGTAAAGCTACTGAGCCCAAACCTAAAGTTGAACATGACGATATGTTTAATATGGATGTTCAGTACTTTGATGTTAAGGCTGTATTTGTTCAGAAAGTAAAAGTTTTATCTAAGAAAGATTTTATTATTAAAGTTAAAGTTGATGCACAATCATGCAATGATGAAACTTGTGTGCCGGTTAAAGATGATGGTGAGTTTAAAATAAAAGGTAATCCAAAAGGAGATGAAGTTGCTGTAAAAGAGGAAAAGAAAGATACTAATAAAACAGTTTCTAAAACTAACGATACATCTAAAGCTGTTGCAAATGCTAACGATACAAGTAAAAACAATAATCAGAAGGTGTCTAAACCAGAAGAGAAAAAAGAAAAGAGTTCTTTATGGTTATTCTTCTGGGCTAGCTTTGGAAGCGGTTTATTAGGCTTGTTAATGCCTTGTGTTTTTCCAATGATCCCAATGACAGTTTCTTTCTTTATGAAAAGTGGTTCGAAAGGGAAAATTCAGGCTCTTATTTTTGGCACCTCAATCGTTGTATTATTTATAATATTTGGCACCATATTAGCTCTTGCTTTTGGACCAAACTTTGCCAATATGATGAGTACCCATTGGCTCCCTAACTTGTTATTTGCATTGATATTTATAATCTTTGCCATCTCATTATTTGGTTATTTTGAGATTGTTTTACCAAGTTGGTTAATTAATAAATCTGTTGAGAATGAAGAAAAGGGTGATTATGTAGGGCCAATATTTATGGCTATCACTTTAGTACTCGTTTCTTTTTCTTGCACACTTCCAATCGTAAGTAATGTTGCTATTAGTTCAATAGGTGGGGAGTTCATCAGACCAATTGTAAGTATGTTTGGTTTTTCATTAGCCTTTGCTATTCCATTTACTATGTTTGCATTCTTCCCTAGTTGGTTAAAGAGTATGCCAAAATCGGGTGGTTGGTTAAACTCAGTTAAGGTTGTATTAGCATTTGTGGAACTTGCTTTTGCATTAAAGTTTATAAACGTACCTGATCAAACATATCATTGGAGATTATTAGATAGAGAAATATATTTGGCAGCATGGATTGTTATAGCATCAATGTTAGGCTTTTATTTATTAGGAAAGCTTAAATTCCCTCACGATGATGACATGCCGGTACAGAAAAGTTGGTTTAGATTGTTTCTTGCAATCGTAACATTTACCTTTGTAGTGTATATGATACCAGGTATGTGGGGAGCTCCTCTAAGTAAGTTGTCAGGTTGGCTACCTCCTGAAAGCACACAGGATTTTGAGTTGGATGATCAGATTAGAGATATTTCATCTAATTCAACTACTACTGTAAATCTATGTAGTGATGCCAGATATGGTGAAGAATTAAAACTTCCCCAAGGCTTGCATGGTTATTTTGATTACGATCAGGCATTAGCTAGTTCAAAAAAGCAGAATAAACCTGTATTTGTTGATTTTACAGGACATGGTTGTACTAATTGTCGTAAAATGGAAGCTCAAGTATGGTCTGATCCTAGAGTACTGAAAAAATTGAAAGAAGACTTTGTGGTAGTTGCTCTTTATGTTGACGATAAGGTTATTGCGTTAGATAAACAGGATTATATTAAAGATAAAGATGGCAAGGATATTACTATGTTAGGCGAAAAGAATGCTTATATACAAACTACTAAATTTGCATCTAATGCACAGCCTTGGTATCAGATATTAAATAGCGATGGCACTCCTTTGGTTGAGCCAAGAGCAGCCAATTACGATTTAGAAGCTTTTGTAAAATTCCTCGATGATGGTATAGCGGGTTATAAGAAAAGTAACTCAAAATAAAATATCGTAGAGACATTCTATGGAATGTATTTATAAGACAAAAAAAGAGGGACATGATATTTCATATCCCTCTTTTTTTTAATAATGATATTGATTATAACTTAAACGAAACTCCAAATTGTCCTCCACTTGCGGTATTGCCACCACCGAATTCAAGATTAACACCCCATTTACTATTAAAATAATATCTGCCTCCAATTTGAACACCCAATCCCAAACCGGAAAAATATGTATTAAAGAATCCTAAATTTAAACCTGCATAAAAATCCCAATTATTTGGTATCTCCATTATTCTGTTGAAGTGATAGTTTCCATTGGCCGAGAGCCCAAATATCGATGAATTAGTGCCATCATGACTATATGAATGAAAAGATAGTTCACCACCGATAGTAAAATCCTGAGCTATTCCATAATCTAAGCCTACATAAACAGGTACTCCCCATGACGAAAACCCTAATCCGGCATCTAATTGTGTTTGCCCTTTGGCTATTGGGCATTGTGCAAACATTGCACTCGTTAAGATTAATAATACAATTGTTAAAAAATATTTTTTCATTGTTGATTTTATTAGACTTCCTACTCTTATGGCTTTTCGGTTTCTCCCCGTTTTGCTAGTGGTATCTGGTCTCCACTTTTATAATATTCTTAAATTTTTTATCAGTATTAGGTTTCTTCAATCAATTTAACATACAACGCAAATAGTGTAGTATTGTTTTACAATATTACCTTAAATCAGCAAGCTTTCAATTAAAGTAAAGATTATCATAAGACAAAACATAACAGGTTTAAAAAATTGTTATATTTAATATCATAAAATTAACAAGTTACTTGCAGATTTAAGGATAAATAAAAAGAAATTTTTCTTTAAAAAGACATTAACTAATAAAATAAGCAAATTAATAGCTTTTAAATTACAAAATTCTTTAATTATCTACAAAAACTTATTATTTGGGTGCAGAAGTATATCTGAGCCTGCAACTATATAGTTGCAGGCCGAAACAATATAGTTGTGGGATTAAGGTAGGTTTTCTTATTAATACACTCTTAAGTAGTATAACCTTAAATCTATAGATGTCCATAAAACTTATTGAAGTTAATAGATTATTTGCATATTTAAGGTATTAATAAATTTAAGTTCTTATTGTTTGCTAATAATTATTTATAATAAATATAATTTGCTTACGTTTTATTATAAATAGCACCTTTATGAAAACAAAAACATCTCTTATTATTGTCATTCTTTTTGCAATTAGTTTAAATGCGCTTTCGCAGATCAAAATTAAGATTATGAAAGAATTAAAAGACTTTGCTCTTATCCCCGAAGGTATAGTAAGATTAGATACTAATAAGATAAATATGAAGGCTTTTTACATATCTATTTTTGAAGTATCCAATAAACAATATCGTGAGTTTCTTGATTCTCTTAAAAAGAATAATAATATTGATAAATTTAAGACTGCTCAGATTGACTCTACTCTATGGTCAAAAATAGGGCCCAATAACTTTAATCAACCTATGGTAGATTATTATGGCAGACATCCTGCTTATAATAATTATCCTGTAGTTAATATTTCGTATGAAGGAGCACTGCTTTATTGCGAATGGCTTACTAAAAAATATAATGCTATGAATAAGGATAAAAGTATTGAATATAATTTTACATTACCAACAAAACTACAATGGATAAGGGCAGCAAGAGGAAGTTCTACTTTTGAATATTCATGGATGAAGATGGGGAAGAACAGAGAAGCAATCCAGGGTAATTTTAAACTACTCAACTATGAGAATATTCACTATAATCCTGTGACTTTGAAATATGAAATCGTTGAGACCGAATTAAGCACAGCAAGAAACAATGACATCACTGCTCCTGTATATTCCTATTGGCCTAATGTGTTTGGCGTTTATAATATGAGTGGCAATGTTGCCGAAATGCTGTTTGAAAAAGGATTTGCTATTGGTGGCAGTTATAAAGATAGCGGTTATGATGTAAGAGTAGAGTCCATACAAAGTTATCAAGGAGCGGCTCCTTATATCGGCTTCCGTCCTATTATGACTGTTGTTAAAAAGTAAAAAAACTTTATTAGAAGAATTCTGATAGTTTTACATCCTGAAAGATTTAACAGTCTTTTTAGTATTAGGCAGATGTATTTAAAATATTAAAAACTCTCTATAGTTTTATTAATATTCTATTTGTTGATGTTGAGTTGCTAAAGGTAACTTTGCAAATATAACTTCCTTTGGTAAGAGAAGAAATGTTGATGGTAAGATTGTTTTTGTTGATATTATCAGATTTTAAGACATACCTTCCGGTGATATCCATTATTTCTACAGTAGTAATCTGGGTGTTATCAAAACTTTTGTAATTTAAATGGATGATATCTTTGGCAGGATTGGGATATACAGATAGCTTGTTGTTAGTAATGACAGCATTAGCAGCTATGCCTGTATTTAAAGCAACACCTTTGTAGAACACGATGCCACCTGCCTGATTTCCTACCATAATATCAGGATAACCATCGTTATTAATATCGGCAACAGCCACCCCTGATCGATTGCCTTCTTTAATACAATATTTTGTGGTGTTGTCAATAAAAGAAAGTGTGTCGGCAATGGTAAAATTTCCGTTAAGGTTATTGTCTATGTTCTTGTAGTAAATGACTTTACCTTCGTTGTTGCCAACAAACAAGCGGGTTTCGTTGGTTGCAGTCCTAAAGAAACAAGGTGTGCTGTAACCATAGTTGGACACATTGAAGTTGGTGACGTCAATACCTCCCAGACTATCAGCAGCTAAAGTAAATATTGGATTGGTAGCAGTGCCTGTATTCTTATAGTAAAAAAGATTGCCTTTCATTGCAGTGATATTGCCTAAGTTATCTTTCCAGATAGTGCCTCTGTTGCCTATGATAAGATCAGTCAAACCGTCTTTATTTAAATCAAACAATTGAGGAGCAGCATAAGAGCCCACATTTATACCCTGATAATTACTCTGACTTAACACAAAGTTTGGAGTGCTGCCCGTAGCTGCCGTATTGACATAGAGATAAAGCGTTCCTGCAGCATTTCCTACTATCATTTCGGCCTTGCCATCACCATTAATATCCGCGAAAGCAGGATAAGCACCCAAAATATGAAGGGTGGAAATATTGGCAAAATCTCTTGTAATTAACTTAAATTGAGGATTGCTTGCGGTGCCTGTATTCCTAAACAAA
>TBL_comb47_HYPODRAFT_10008267_pt1 | contig 10678 bp, 8 predicted proteins | sample TroBogypolimnion_40_FD_10682 | JGI IMG/M metagenome (IMG submission 10682)
ATTCAGGAATCCGAACGTGAACGGAAAGCCATTTCAGGCATACAGAAACTGGCTAAGCAACGGGCAAAAAAGGTGAGCCTTCACAATAAAAAACTACGAGATTGCAGGATCCATTACAATTCTAACCATGATTCGAAGGATAACAGTTCGATTTTTATCACGGAGGGGGATTCAGCGAGTGGTTCGATTACCAAATCACGCGATGTCAATTTTCAGGCAGTATTTAGTTTGCGTGGTAAACCATTGAATTGTTTTGGATTAACCAAAAAAATCGTGTACGAAAACGAAGAGTTCAACCTTTTGCAGGCTGCCTTGAACATCGAGGAGGGAATTGACGAGCTGAGGTACAATAAAGTGATCATCTCAACCGATGCCGATGTTGATGGAATGCACATTCGGTTGTTGCTGATTACCTTCTTTTTACAGTTTTTTCCTGAATTGATCAGGAAGGGCCATCTTTATATTTTACAAACACCGCTTTTCAGGGTTCGGAACAAGAAGAAGACCCTCTATTGCTATTCGGAACAAGAACGTGACCAGGCAATAAAGAGCCTGGGTTCTTCTCATGAAATTACGCGATTTAAAGGATTAGGTGAAATTTCGCCCGATGAGTTTAAAAACTTTATAGGGGTTGATATCCGTCTCGATACGGTCATCATGAACAAAAACGATTCGGTTACGAAATTGCTTGAATATTATATGGGTAAAAACACACCTGAAAGACAGGAATTTATTATCGGGAACCTCCATGTCGAAAAGGATGAAATATGAATAATTCACTATATTACTGTATATTATATTTTAATGGTCATTCCAGCCACTCCAAACTTTTCTAAAAATGTCTAACCAAGAAGATAGCGGACTGATTCCATTGCCTGAGGAAGATGAGATTAAAGAGGGCAAAAAGGAGCTACACCATATTGTTTATTTGTCATCGATGTACCAAAATTGGTTTCTCGATTATGCTTCGTATGTCATCCTTGAACGGGCCGTACCGTACGTTAATGACGGACTAAAGCCTGTACAGCGACGGATCCTCCATGCCATGAAACAGATGGATGATGGACGTTACACCAAAGTAGCCAACATTATCGGGCAGACGATGATGTATCATCCTCATGGTGATGCTTCAATTGGTGATGCCTTGGTTCAATTGGGACAGAAGGATTTGCTAATCGATACGCAAGGCAACTGGGGAAATATCCTGACCGGTGATGGTGCGGCCGCACCCCGCTATATTGAAGCAAGGATTTCAAAGTTTGGGATGGAGGTTCTATTTAATGCCAAGACGACCAAATGGCAATTGTCATACGATAGCCGCAACAGGGAGCCAGTTACCTTGCCTGTTAAATTTCCGCTTCTATTGGCCCAGGGGGTCGAAGGAATTGCCGTTGGTTTGGCTTCAAAAATAATGCCTCATAATTTTATTGAATTGCTGGATGCCTGCATTGGTTATCTGAACCATGAAGAGTTTGAGTTGTATCCCGATTTTCCTACAGGTGGTTTCATTGATGTTTCTAAATATAACGATGGATTGCGGGGAGGTGTTGTAAAAATCAGGGCTAAGATTGAAAAGCAGGATAGCAAAACTTTGGTGATAACAGAAGTACCATTTGGAAGGACCACATCTTCACTGATCGAATCGATTGTAAAAGCCAATGACAAAGGTAAAATCAAAGTGCGCAAGATCGATGACAATACCGCTGCAAATGTCGAAATTCTGATCTATCTGATGCCAGGGATCAGTTCAGATAAAACCATTGACGCGCTTTATGCCTTTACCGATTGTGAAGTGTCGGTTTCGCCAAATGCCTGTATCATTGAAGATGATAAGCCAAAGTTTATCAACGTAACCGAAATTCTCAAAAAATCGGTTGATAATACAGTCGATTTGCTTAAACTCGAACTGGAAATCCGCATGGGTGAACTGGAAGAGCAGTGGCATTTCTCATCACTTGAGCAGATCTTTATCGATGAACGGATTTATAAGGATAAGGCTTTCGAAGATTCCGTCAACATGGACGAAGCAGTTTCCCATATTGATGAACGGCTTGCCCCATGGAAACCAAGATTCAGAAGGGAAATAACCCGTGAGGATATCCTTCGACTCATGGAAATCAAAATGGGCCGGATCCTGAAGTTTAATACCGATAAGGCCAATGAAATAATAAGGGGAATTGAGGAAAGTATTGCAGAGGTACTTGCCAATATTCAGAACATCATCCCTTTCACGATTAACTGGTACGAACACCTGAAGATCAAATATGGAAAAGGTCGTGAGCGGAGGACCGAAATCCGGAGCTTTGAAAATATCGAAGCAGCCAAAGTCGCAGTTGCCAATGAAAAGTTGTACATCGACCGTGAGGAGGGCTTCATCGGAACCGGTTTGAAAAAGGCAGAATATTTGTGCGATTGCTCCGACATCGACGATGTGATTGTTTTCAGGCGCGATGGCGTCTATTTTATAACCAAGGTGAGTGAGAAAGCATTTATCGGCAAGAATGTGATCCATGCTGCCATATTCGGGAAAAACGACAATCGGACCATTTATAACCTTGTGTACCGCGATGGCAAAGCAGGGAGTGTTTACATGAAGCGTTTCAGTGTGACAGGGGTTACCCGCGATAAAGAATACAACATGACACTTGGTACCGAGGGTTCACGAATCCTCTATTTCAGTGCCAATCCGAATGGTGAAGCAGAAGTTCTAAGGATTACCTACAAACCTAAACCAAAGCTCAAAAAGCTGATTGACGAGATTGATATGGCAGAACTGGCAATCAAAGGTCGGCAATCGATGGGAAACCTTGTTACCAAAAATGAAGTACATAAGGTGACCCTTAAAGAAAAGGGCATTTCGACTCTGGGTGGGAGAAAGATATGGTTCGATGAAGATGTCCTGAGGCTTAATGCCGACGGACGCGGAAAATACATCGGTGAGTTTGCGGGTGATGAAAAAATATTGGTGATTGATAAAGATGGTGGTTATCAGATATATTCTTACGATTTGGAAAACCATTTTGAAAAAAATATTTTATTGATTGAAAAATTCCGTCCGGAAAAAATTGCCTCTGTCGTTTATTTTGATGCCGAACAAAACTTCTATTACTTAAAGAGGTTTCAGGTTGAGGCAAATGGTGGTAAACATTCCAAATTTATTGGGGATTATCCAGGAAACAGATTGATCAGTATAACCTGGGTAACCTATCCTCGTCTTGAAATTGAATTTAATTGCGATAAAACAATAAGAGACAACGAAATTATTGAGGTTTCGGAATTTATAGGGGTAAAATCATTCAAGGCAAAGGGGAAGCGTTTGTCAACCTATGAGGTTAGCCATATCCATGAACTGGAACCAACAGTTAAGGACGAGGATATAAAACCTGAAGAGATTCTACCGGAAGTCGATGAAGTCCCGTTTGAGATAATTCGTCCTGAAAGTGATAACGATTCAAGTCAGATGGAAATAAACTTTGAGTGATGAAGATTTATCTTGTAGGTTATATGGGTTGCGGAAAATCGACCATTGGGAGAAAAGTAGCTGATTTATTGGGAATTAGTTTTATAGACCTTGATAAATACATCGAAGAACGCTATTTTAAATCAGTTCCGGCAATTTTTGCCGAAGAGGGAGAAAGAGTTTTTCGTGAAAAAGAAAGGGCATCTTTATTGGAAGTTTCCCAATTCGAGAATGTTGTTATTGGTACAGGTGGTGGTGCCCCTTGTTTTTTCGATAATATGGAGGTGATGAACAATAATGGTGTTACTGTTTATATAGCTCCCGATACAGAAATCCTTGCAAGTCGTTTGATTAAATCTAAGACAGAAAGGCCGCTTATTGCAGGGAAATCGCGTGAAGAACTTGTCATGTTTATTGATGAAGCTTTGAAAAAACGTGCTCCTTTCTATGAAAGATCGAAGATTATCATCCGGGGCGAAAATAACCTTGATCCACAATTGGTCATCGATAAGATTAATAAGGCTTTATGGTAGATTAGGTCAGTTCTTGCAGCATTCAATTGAACAATTATTTCCGAAACTTAAACAAGCCATATTTTAAACCTCCAGATGTTCCGCAGCATAAGTCAGTTCCTTGTACCACTCCTGTCCATATTTACGGATTAGCGGTTCCTGAAGGTATTTCCAAAGCGGTATGCCATTTGCTTTTCCACAGGTCACCCCAGGTTTACAGATATTTAATTGTTGATAATTCACTGCATCAAAACGTTTGTATTGTGTTATCCGGATTGGGAAAAGATGGCAGGAAACAGGCTTGCGGAATGCAATCTTCTTTTCAAAAAAGGCACGTTCAATAGCACATTTTGTAATGCCATTTTCGTCAACAAAAGTATAAACGCACTCATTGTTCCCAACTATGGGTGTCACAAGATCACCATCACTGTCGATCACCGAAAAACCCTGCATTTTGATCTCTTCATTGTTGAAATCAGATAGAAATTCCCTAAAATCAGGGTATAGCTTTTGGATTGTCTTTGCCTCTTCAAGCGTTATCGGTGCGCCACTGTCACCATCGACACAGCATGCACCTTTGCATTTATCAAGATCACAACAAAATTCTTTTTGCAGGATATCCAGGCTGATAACAGCTTTTCCGATTTGAAGCATAATGATTGAAAGGATGTATTTATTTAGTCAAAAAACTGGACAATCTGTCCATGCAGAATACTGTGTGTTCTCAATATAACTCTGTTATACAATAAGTTACACTGAGAACACAAACACCTCGCAGAAAGCCGCAGAACTTTTGAACTGCCTCAAAGTATAGTTTAGTTCTTTTTTGATTTATTTTTCGATCAATACATTCCCTGTCATATCAGATGGAACTTCCAATCCCATAATTGTGAGCAGGGTAGGGGCGACATCGGCAAGGATGCCATTTTTAAGTTTTGCATCCTTATGATCCGTCACCCAGATACAAGGAACCGGATTTAATGAATGGGCCGTATTTTCACTGCCATCTTCGTTGAGTGCATTGTCCGCATTTCCATGGTCGGCAATGATCACCACATCGTAGTTGTTGGCACGTGCAGCAGTAACCACCTCATTCACGCATTGGTCAATTGCTTTTACAGCTGTCTGGATTGCAGTATATACACCTGTATGTCCTACCATATCGCCGTTGGCAAAGTTAAGACAAATAAAATCGGCACTCTTTGCATTGATCTCTGCCACAATCGCATCTTTAACCAATAGGGCTGACATTTCAGGCTGAAGGTCATAGGTTGCTACCTTGGGTGAAGGGATCAGTATCCGTTTTTCACCAGGGAATTCTGTTTCGCGGCCTCCGGAGAAAAAGAAGGTAACGTGAGCATATTTTTCTGTTTCGGCAATCCTGATTTGTTTAAGTCCTGCCTTTGAAACAATCTCACCCATTGTATTTTCAACATTATCTTTATTGAAAATGATGTTGATTCCTTTAAAGGAAGCTTTATAGTTGGTCATTGTAAACCATTCCAATGGCATTGTTTTCATCCCTTGTTCAGGATGGTTTTCCTGAGTAAAGACAATTGTAAGTTCCCTTAGGCGATCCGTACGATAATTAAAACAAATGACCACATCGCCTTCCTGGATAGTTGTCAATGGCTGGTCCTGATCATCAGTAAAGACGATCGGATTGATAAATTCATCAGTAACACCTTCGTCGTACGATTCCTGAATTGCAGCAAGGACATCTTTTCGTTTTTTCCCGTCTGCCTTGGTCAGAAGGTCGTATGCCAGTTTTACCCGGTTCCAGTTAGTGTCGCGGTCCATCCCATAATACCTTCCGATCAGCGATGCAAATTTTGCATTTGTGTTGGCAAGTCCTTTGAGATCTTCTTCAACAAATCCATATGCTGAACGCGGGTCGGTATCACGACCATCGGTTAGCCCATGGACGAAAATCTTCTCTAATCCCAGTTCTGTTGCAATCTGGGCAAGGGCGATCATGTGTAAACTAAGGGCATGAACTCCACCAGGACCAATTAATCCAATCAAATGAACCTGCTTATTGTTCGTTTTCGCATAATTATAGGCTTTTAATATCTGCGGATTGCTCCATAATGTTCTCTCCCTGATTGCTTTGTTGATTTTGACAAGATCCTGGTAAAGAACCCGCCCTGCTCCAATGTTAAGGTGCCCAACTTCTGAATTGCCCATCTGGCCATCCGGAAGTCCAACATTTTCGCCACTTGTCAACAATTGGCTATGAGGGTAATCTTCATTCAATGAATCAATAAAAGGAGTTGGTGTAGAATAAATTACGTCAGATGCTGTTTTGTCTCCGATTCCCCATCCGTCGAGGATCATCAGCATTGTTTTTTGAATATTTGCCATATTAAACCTGAGATGAATAAACGTTATAAATTTCTGGCGAAGATAGGATATTTAAAGGCATCAGGAAAATCATTCAACCACTTGCAATTCAATTTTAACGATTTGATTTTATTTGCAATGAAAAAGGTGAAATCTTTATAAAGATTCCACCTTCTATTCAGATTGAATATTGTACAATTCCCTGTGGCCTATTTAGCTTGCGGCAATACATTTCCTTTGATTTGCAGGACAACCGGATTTGCATCTGCATTTGTGGTCACTGTTACTGTTTTGGTAAATACACCCTGATTAGCTGCATTATAAGTAGCTGATACAATGGCACTCTTGCCAGGAAGGATCGGCTCCTGAGAGTATTTTAAGTTGGTACATCCACAAGATGCCCTGGCAGAACTGATGATTAATGGCTCTTTCCCTGCATTGGTCAGGGTAAATTGTGCCTCTTTTGGGATATTAAACGCGATATCGCCAAAATCATTGACCATTTTATCCCATTTCGCGATAGGACCATTTGGATTTCCGGCAGCTACAGGTGTTGCAGTCGCAGCTGCAGTACCAGTTGTCTGAGCATTACTATGAAAAGCCATGAACATCGGAAGAACAAACAGAAGAATTAATTTTTTCATTTTATTATTTTTTGATTATTAGACAATGCAAATATGCAACATTTCTGATTTATTAGAGTCAACAAAATGTAAAACAAAGCAAACGAAATGTAAAAGTGTGTAAACGAAATGTAAATGATGGGTGGTATCCCATAATTTTCTTAATTTTATCCGTTGCTTATTTGGCAAATCTATCGTTTTGCCGATAGTTTAATTTTTCAAAATTTAGGTTGAAAAATAATGCGTCATAAACAAATCCGGTTCGTTGTCTTACTTGGGGCTGTTGCCATTATCGGGATTATCTCGATTCAGGCTTATTTTCTCCAGAATGCCTGGAACATCAAAGAAAAGCAATTTGTTCAAACAGTGATGATCGGTTTAAGAAACGTGGCTGAACAAATGAGCAAATATAACCAGACAGCCCTTCCCCACACAAATCCGGTTCGTCAGCTCTCTTCCAATTACTTTGTGGTTGACATCAATGGGGTGATCGATGCCAATAGCCTTGAGTTTTATTTAAAATCTGAATTTGACAAGTTGAACCTGCAAACTGATTTTGAATATGCCATTTATAATTGTCAGACCGACAAGATGGAATACGGCAACTATTTGGCTCAGAGTGGATCAGGAAAGCAAAATATCCTTTCGGCCAATCTTCCAAAGTACAATCAATATACCTATTATTTTGGGGTCAATTTCCCATTAATGCGGAATACCATTATCGGCGACATGAACATCTGGTTTTTTTTCATTGCGCTTTTACTTGTAGCAATCATTTTTTTCGTCTATGCAATCTTCGTCATCCTGCAACAAAAGCGTTTGTCGGAGATGCAGAAGGATTTTATCAATAACATGACCCATGAATTTAAAACGCCGATTTCGAGCATCAATATTTCCGCCGATGTGATTATGAACCCGAACATTATCCATGACCCTGCGCGGTTGTTTACTTATGGTTCGGTGATCAAGCAGGAGAATAACCGATTGAACCAACAGGTTGATAAGGTACTGCAGATTGCAAGAATTGAGAGTAACAGTTTCAATCTTAAAAAGCAACAGGTTAATTTAAATGAACTGATCGACAAGGTGGTCGAGAATTGTATTGCCAATTCGAATCGCAAATTGGTAATCCATAAAAATTTGTCCGGATCGGTTGGAACTGTTGAGGCTGATATGCTTCACCTTACAAATATTTTTCATAATCTTCTTGATAATGCTTCCAAATATTCAGGGGCAGAACCAGTCATTTCAATCTCAACATTAAGAACAAGGCAGTCGGTCATCATTAAAGTTTGTGACAACGGGCCCGGGATCGGTGCTGAATATCAGCGACGCGTTTTTCAAAAGTTTTATCGGATCCCTACCGGAAATCTGCATGATGTGAAAGGTTTCGGTCTCGGTTTATATTATGTGAAAACGATCTGTAAAGCCCACCAATGGAACATCCGATTGGAAAGTTCTTTGGGTAAAGGGGCTACCTTTGTAATTGAGATGCCGGGCTGAGGGCTTGGAGCTGGGGCATACGGCATGGGACGGAGAGAAAGAAAACTGGGCGTGGGGTAGGTAGGTTTAATAAAGGATTTGAAAATTTGAAAATGATCTTTGGATTGTAATTGTCTTAAAAGTCAAAAATTTCTTTGGGTGAAAATAAACAAGAACGAATATCTTATAATATTCTGTATATTAATGATATAATTAATGAGCAAAGGAAGAATTTTATATGTTGAAGATGATCTGACATTGTCGTTTGTTACCCGTGACAATCTTGAACTTAGGGGATATACTGTCGATTTCTGTGAAGATGGAATTATGGCTCTGGGTATGATGACATCCCAATCGTACGATATCTGTATCCTTGACGTGATGTTACCTAAAATGGATGGATTTATGCTGGCCAGAAAAATCAGGGAGGTGAACCAGGCCATTCCAATTATCTTTCTTACTGCCAGGTCCACTAACGAGGACAAGATCTTTGGGTTGCAACAAGGTGGAGATGATTATATTACAAAACCATTTAGCATAGAGGAGATCGTCTTGAAAATAGAGATCTTTCTGAAAAGGAGTAAAATTGAGCTTAGACAGGAGATCAAAAATGAACTTTTCAGTTTTGGTCATTTCAAATTCTCGCCCGAAAATATGCGATTGACAACTGATTTTGTGAGTTCTGATCTTACCCATCGGGAGGCCGTTTTACTCGAATATCTCTTGAGACACCGTAACAAGGTTGTAAGACGTGAGGAGATTCTAAAAGCTGTATGGGGCAATGATCATTTTTTTTCAAGTCGCAGCATGGATGTTTTTATTTCACGGTTGCGGAAATTTCTGAGACCGGATCCCTCAGTAAAGATTGAAAGTATCCATAATGTGGGTTACAGACTCTCTGTTGATGAAAAATTGAGTTGAATTTAAATTGTAAATAGCAGACATTCAGTTTTATACGAAGAAATTATTCTGATATTTTATTAATTTGTTTTTTACATCTCAACATTTTTGATATTCCATAAACTTTTGGATTGCTTTTATTGTTTGTGAAGTTTTAATTAATATTGCCTCAATAACAATATATTTTGTATTATGGATAACGAATTAAGATTTAAGGCGCTAAACCTTTTACTCCCGCCCGCTCCTGAACCAAAGGGTGTGTATGTTCCACTTTTACGTGATGGCCACCTTGTTTACCTATCAGGGCACTTGCCCGTCAAATCGGATGGGACATTGATCCTGGGAAAAATCGGTAAAGATATCGATCCTGAGGCAGGTAAATTGGCTGCACGACAGGTTGGATTAACAATATTATCGACACTTAGGGCCAATTTAGGGAGCCTAAACCGGGTTAAACGAGTAATTAGGGTATTCGGTATGGTCAATGCAATCACAGATTTCGAAAAACAACCCTATATTGTCAATGGTTGCAGCGAATTACTTGTGGATGTTTTTGGGCGCGAAAACGGGATTGGGGTACGAAGTGCTGTGGGTGTCGGAAGCTTGCCAGAAAACGTTCCTGTTGAAATAGAGGCAATTTTCGAAATCTTTCAGGAATAAAGCGTAGATTGAATAATACTTGAAGATGCAAAGAATTGTAAAAATAAAACCCGGAGAAGAATTGAACTTTTCCGGGTTTCGTTTTTTAATTTGATCATTACTGCTAATATAATGTGGACTGCTGATAAGGCTGTTTCTTCCCAAATATATTTTCGAAAAACGATTTGATACCTGATTTATTTTCAGGCGTGACAGGATCGGGTTGGAGTGGCACAACAGGAGCAGTCGAAATTACAAGATCCTGTTTTTCAATTTCTTTTTTACCGGTACCTACCGAATCCACTTTAGGTGTCCACAAAGAAGTGATTTCGAGGAATTTTTCATACGCCTGCTTGTGCTGGCTGAGTAACCATTTGTAAATATTCTGATCGGAATAGACTTTCTGAATACCATGCCCCTGGCCTTTCAGAACTGAAAATTTTGGTCTCGAACCGATTTCCTGCAAAGCACCTACCATCTCCTGTGAACGCTTAAGGCTAACCTTACGGTCAACTTCACCATGAAAAACCCATGTTGGGATATCCTTTAACGTCTCAACCATCCGTAATTGACCTCCACCACAAAGTGGCATAATGGCAGCAAAGTAATCGGGGTAACGGGAAGCCAGGTCCCATGTTCCGAAACCTCCAAGGCTCATTCCTGTCAGGTAAACACGCGAAGGATCAATGTTGTATTTCGTCTTCAGTTCCTGATAAAAC
>TBL_comb47_HYPODRAFT_10008268_pt1 | contig 10677 bp, 9 predicted proteins | sample TroBogypolimnion_40_FD_10682 | JGI IMG/M metagenome (IMG submission 10682)
AAAAACGGAAAAAGTGGCTGGCGAAAAGTGGTTGGTTTGGCTGTATAATAACCCGGTTGGCGAAGCAACATTGTGGGCGCTGGTCAAAAGGAAGGTGGTTTCGGTTGTTTATGGCAACAGAATGGATCGTCCTTCATCGAGAAAAAAAATACAACCCTTTGTTGAAGAATTTAATATCGACATGAGCACGGCACAAAAACAGGCGTTCAACTCCTTCAACGATTTCTTTACCCGGAAACTAAAGAATAATGCCAGACCGGTGGATATCAACTCGGCTGTTACAGTTTCGCCTGCCGATGGAAAGGCACTGGCATATGCCAATATCAGTAACAGAGATTTTATCATCAAAGGATATCGTTTCGATATTTTTTCGTTTTTGAATAATGCCCGCCTTGCCCCAAAATACCTTGATGGCACCCTGGTGATCATCCGGCTTGCCCCTTTCGATTACCACCGTTTCCATTTTCCAATGAGCGGAAGTGTATCAACCCTTACCCGGATTGATGGTGAATATTATTCAGTTAACCCCCTTGCTTTACGAAAAAAGGCTGAAATATTCTGCCTGAACAAAAGGGAATTTACGATTATTTCAAACCCCTTGTTTGGAGATGTTGTGATGGCTGAAGTAGGTGCAACCATGGCAGGAAGTATCGTACAGACTTATACAGGGAATGTTGTAAAAAAAGGGGAAGAGAAAGGGTATTTCAAATTCGGGGGTTCCACGGTTGTGCTGCTGTTCGAAAAAAACAAAATTCGCATCGATGAAGATGTATTGATAAACACTTTAAAGGGATATGAAACTGAGATCAAGGAAGGAGAAAGAATTGGTGTATCGATGTTGAATCCGGCAGTTTCGCGGTAGGGATTAATAGGTTGGTTCGGAACTGCCGAAACAATATGATTGACTATCTCTTGTCCGGAATAACAAGTCCTGCTATGGTTGACTCGTAGGGCATACCTGCCCTATAAATGTTGAAATCATCAATTATCCTTGAGGCAGCGGGCAGAAAAGCCATATGTCTTGAAGCTGCCACTTCGGTACACGTATTCGTTACTGTATACGAAGGCCCAATTCCACGCGTTTGTATCACCGCTCTGTGATGACGACCAGAAGTAGGCGATGACCGTAAGATAGTTGAAATTGCCATTGAAGTTGACATTGCCTTCCGTATTGCCGCCTGGAAGAGCAGTAAATCCGCTACTGTTGGTTGCACCTAAATTTGGTGCTGCCCAATGCGCCGTGCCTGTTTCTTTCAACTTTCCGCCCGCAATAGCTTCACCCCCCAAAAAAGCAGTAAGGGTTGTCCATTCGGCATCTGTTGGCAAATGCCAGCCTGTCGGGCAGATTCCTTTAACACCCTCAGTAGTGACATACTGCATAGCTTCGTCCCATTGGTATAAACCACCATAAGTATTACAGTTGTTCTCATCATCATTGTAACAATACTTCTCTGCAATACCATTATCCGTCTGGTCAGAAGCACCATCAATACGTATTCCGTAGTTCAGGTTTTGTTGAAACCAGCATTGTGAACCAATTAAAACGGTGTTGTAGGTTTTTCCATCACGGGCATCGGTCATAGGAGTTCCGCACACAAAAAGAGCCTGAGCAATTGTAAGATTACCGTTAACATTAAGTTTCCCCCCTGAACCAACCGTCAAGCTTCCTTGACCGATTGCAATGATAGTTGTTGAAAAGAACAAAAGCGTGATGAGAAAGTAGTTTTTTGCTTTCATAATCTGAGGGGTTAATGAATAAATATAAATTATTGAATATGTAGCATAACAATAGGATAAATTTACAAATATTTTTTCAATTGTCCAAACCCGAAGCCCAAAGTGCAAATTATTTAGCTCTCTTTCCTGCTAAAAGTTGCAACCAAGATCTCTGTGTTTTCAGGTAAATTGATAACTTTACCATTCTGAAAAACAGCTTCTGATAAATGCTGAGCTTTTCCAGAATTCCAAATACATGAAAACCGGTTGTAACGAATGCCGGAAGTTTTGTCCTTATAGGAAAGGGAATACATGATTATTTCTGCTACATGAAGCGCAAATTTTTCCGAATTCTTGGCATTTCTTTGATCATACTTTCTTGGATAATTTGGTTGGTGATCCTTATTCTGCCCCTGTGTAAACTTACTCTTACCCAGTACGCCATTGCCTATCCTGTTCTTCTTCTTGCTACTAATCTCTTCTGGGTTGGTGCTGCCTTGGTTGGTAAAGAAATTATTCAGAAGTACAATCTCCTGCCAAGGGTTAAAAAATGGTTTAAAGGACTCGGCAAGAAAAAAGAGGATTAGATGTTATGATTGTGGAAGAATCTCCAATTGATTGATTGTGATAGTTCCTTGTATTCTTATTCAAAAACCCTTGTTTTAAATATTGCCGATAATTCTGTAAAAGTCTGTCGTGGTTTTTTACAGATATAAATAGTTTGCCATGCCTCTTTGTCAATGTCGGCATATGGGTTATAAATTTTTTTCACAGGAATTACTGTGTCAAAATAGGTTTGAAAAAAGTCAATAGTAGCCCCATCATTGGTGTACGCAATTATAGTTTCTGGAATCTTCCCTCGTGGTGCCCATAAATAGTAACTTCCATGGTAAGAAAATGCTTTTGGCAGGTGATACTGTTGGCAAAATAAATTGACAATACCCGCTTGGCTGTAATGTTTCCCCCAAATCAGGCAATGCTGTTTTTCACCTTCAGGTAAACTGTCATACACCTGCTTTAGTGAGGTTAATGTGTTTTCCCAGATTGGTTTGACATAAAATTCTTGCTGATTTATTTGGTAACAACCCTCTTTCTTTTTTAAATGTGCAAACTTTATAAAAGGATTCAAAGGGAGTATAGCCAATCCAAATGGAATAAGCACCACACCTGAAGCCAACATTAATATTGTTGTTGGATAAAACATCCATTTTCGCTTTGTTAGAATTTTTTGCTCAAACCAGATGCTTCCAAAAACCAGCAGCGTAATCATAGCTGGGTAAAAATAATATGCCTTACTCTTGCTCAAGGCTAAAAAGAAAATAGATATAAGGATAGAAATAGCCAATGAACGGTAGGTTTCTTTATCCTTTGAGTTGAACATAAAGATAAAACCTCCAAGCCAAAAGAGCGCAGTAAGTGGATTTAAGGTTATGATCAAATCTTTGAGAACACCTCCTATAGTCAGTGTGTCTAACTGCGTTTGATAAAGTCGTGAAAACATTTGGAATACGGGAAATTGGTGTTGGAATTGCCACCATACGTTTGGGCTGACAATAATGATGAATAATACAAGATATTTCCAAGTTGCTTTGATAAAGATCACATTTCGTGTTCTTTTAAATAAAAGCAAACTGAAAAGACCAACAATAAAAAATAGAATATCATATTTGGTCAGAAAGCCAAAAGCAAGAGTAATCGTAAGGTATAACAGGTATTTATGGTCAAGCGTGTTGATAAATCTTACCAGCTGGTAAAATGCGAGAACCCAGAAAAGCTGACTGAAAACAACAGGCTGAAATAGTTGTTGTGCTCTGCCAAAACACGGTGCGATGATAATGCAAAGCAAAACGCTGAAGACTGCTTTTGTTTTTCCACCTAATTCAACTACTGTCAGCGCAACGATAATGAGGATTAGTAAAGAAGCAATATGTGCGAAAATATGATGAACAAACAATGACTGCGAATGAAATAAGTTCTGGATAAAAGCAAGCAACCCGATCACTGGAGGAAACTCCATATATCCAAGGTCAAGATGATTGCCCGTTTCAATATGTAATAACTCATCACCTTGAAATCCTGAATTAGAATTGGCAATAAGATGTAGTGCCAGTTTTATAATGCAAAAGAAGATTACAACAAAGAGCGTTTTGTTTTTACGCATTATTTCCAATCTCCCAAGAATTAAATCGCATAAATAGTTTTTGTTCTGGTTTTTTACTTGAATGGATCATTCCCAATAATTCTTCATTAAATCTCCCACCCATTCTGGCTGCCTGATCTCGCCTTTTGGCTGGAATTCTTTGAATACAGGTTTAATATCCAGAACTGGAGTCCCATCAATTGCGTCAAGGTGTTTGACTTTTATGGTTCGTCCGGTATGTTCTAAAAGCTCAACTGTGCAAAGTCCGATAGCATTTGGACGATTTTTTTTTCGCATGCAGAATATGCCAACATTTGAAAATTCAAGATTCCCTCTTGGATGCCCAGAGAATACAAAGTCCTTGGATTCCACTTTATCAAAGTAAACATTTACCAATTATAATAAGTAAGCTAATCAATCCCAACAAGGTCAGATATGAGTAAGGATTTGCAAAATTTACTGTCCATCCCAAATACTTAATTCTTTTTGGCGGGAAAATTCGCTTGTCCAGTTTATTATAATAAAATACGCCCCACTTCCAGTTTGAGGGATTATCATGCCAAGTATCGTACATTCCTTGACTCGGTTTATTTTTAGGTTTCATGATTTTTCTTTTCGGATTTGGAATTAGTAATCTCGCTTATTGTTCTTCTTAACTGCTTATTTTGGTCGCCAGTGTGAATCAAATTCCTTTACCTGACCCCCGATGTTTCCAATGTTATAAGAAACCGCATTCCACTAAGTCGTAAAAATTCAAAATTTTGGAACAAGTGAGAGAACTGAACTGCTTTTTACTCAATAAAATCCTATGTTGTTCTGCAAAATGTTTGCAAATAAAAAAGGGTCTCAGTTTTTAAATCCTGAAACCCTTGTCATTCCCGCTCCCCCTGCTAGACTTGAACTAGCGACCCTCTGATTAACAGTAACCTTCAATACCTTTCCACAAACATCTAACAACATACATATATGTACGCTATATATCACATATAGAAGCGCATACTAGTAATCAGTGTCAAAAAACATCCTTTTTTATACCTATTAACAACCTATCATGTACGTAGGTTATGTAGCAAATTTTGTAGCAAATTTTTTTATAGGTTAGCCATGAAGAAAATTAAAACTTCCCTCACAAATTGATATATGATAGGTAGAAAAAAGAATCAAATTAAAAATGAGAAATACTGTATATTGTTATCACGATAAGAGATATAAACTCAAGGAAACTGGAACATATAATGTTAAATTATGCGTCAGCATAAATGGCGAAAGAAACACTGTTAGCACGAATATCTATCTAACAAAAACGGATTGGGAAAGGATAAATAAAAAATCGCTTAAGGAAATCAACCTGACTATTAAACGTGACGCTATCCGAGATATTGAGAAAAAAGCCAGGACAATCTTGTCCAGACTTTATAATCCTTCAATTGAGGATTTCCTCTTTGAATATAACAATGAAATCTCAGAAAACCCTGATGACCATTCAAACGATCAAGTCAAAAGCCCACTGGTTTCACTATGGTTTCAAAAATGTATGGCAAATAAAAAAGAAATGGGGCATCCATATGCTTACTACGTGCATTTTGCTACCACATTAAATTCGCTCCTTGCTTTTAAAAAGAATCTAAATTTCTCTCATTTAACACCTGTGTTTCTTGCTAAATATCGTAATTGGTATGAGTCTAAGGGTAATAGTGCTTCGGGTTGTGATTCCTATTTGAGGAATATCAGAACTGTCTTTAATTACGCTATTTTACATAAGGCTGTACATAAGAATCAATACCCTTTTGGGAAGGGTAAATGCGAAATTGGCAACCACGCAGCAAGAAAGAAAGCACTCACAATAGAACATATCAGACAATTGTTTTCTCTTGAATATTCATCAGATAGCAAAAAGGATTTTGCAAAAGATGTTTTTCTTTTTCAATACTTCTCAAATGGTATGAATCTTCTGGATGTGAGTAAATTAAAGGTGAGCAATTTTGATAAAGATCTATGTTATTTCATGTTCACCAGAACCAAAACAAAAAGATCAAGTAGTAACTCAACGCCAATAAGAGTGTATCTCAGGCCTGAGTCACGTGCTATAATTAGAAAATGGGGCAATAAGCTTGAAAATGGGGATACATATATTTTCCCTTTTTTGAATGAGAACATAACCGACACAAAAAAAGAACGAGATAAAATAAATCAAGAGAGAAAGAATATTAACAAATACTTGGAAAGAATTGGCACTGATCTTGGTCTTTCATTTAAATTAACTACTGGGATTGCCCGACACTCATATGCCTCGGTCCTCAATAACCAAAATACTCCGATAAAACATATCGCAGACTCCATGGGGCATGAGAATACGAGGACAACCACAATTTACCTTGATACAATAGATGATGATAAAGTGAGAGAAATGTCTGATAAACTAATGTAAACATTTGAACTAGAAGAAATAATAATTGCCATTTTGATTAAGGCTTGGAGTGCTTGCCAATTTTCAGAAGTTCGTGTCGATGTTTTTCACCGTTGGTTTTTAACCACTCTAGTAATTCGGTTCTACAAAAAAGGTATTTGCCTCGTGGTCTACTGTGAGGTATTTCGTTTTTGTTAGCCATCTCACGGATTGCTCTTGCTGGATAAGGAACAATTTGAGCGGCGAAATTGGTATCACCATATTCTCGCAATACAACTTCTTCTTTTGATGGCTCTATTACGGTCAGGTTATTGCTCCTTGACTTCGGTGTTTGATTATTGGCAGATGTTTTAATTTTTTCTTCGAACTTCTGCTCTCTATCCTTAAAGGTTTGCTGAAATTTAGTTTCATAGAACTTATTTAGCAGTTGGTGAAATGCCTTAAACTTTTGAATGTTATCTGAGAATACTAGATCTGCATTATCACCATGTTTTTCGATCAGATTATTAGCATAATGTTGAATCTCCTGAATCTGAGTTTCCGTTTCATCTGTTAATAATGATTGTATAAATTGATCAAGATTGCTCATTTTTAATTTGTTTTGATACAAATTATTATAGTCAATCCTGAAAAAAAGTTTTGAAAACCTTTATCACGCAAGAAAATTTATTTTATGCTTCTATGAGAAATACAATCTAAAACCGACTTCTTCTTCCTTTATCAGGCGTAATGCCACGATCCTCCAAGAATTGAAGCACATCCTCCATCCTAAAAATTATTTTACTGCCTGTCTGCGAATACTGAATCAGCCTTTCATCCCTGTAACGTTGTAAGGTTCTCTTCGAAACATGCAGCAGATCACATGTTTCCTCAATTGTCAAGATTTTTGACTTCTCAAAATATTCCGATGCATCGAATTTTCTGAGCTTTTCTTCAATCCTATCAAGTTTTGCATTGATTTGAATGAGTAGTTCTATTGGGTTTATCAGAGTTTCCATATGATTGAAATTTGAAAAAGGGAAGCAAATCTAAGGAGGATCAGAACAAGACGGATTGTCATAGTATATTATTGTTAGAAGTTATGGACGGCATTCCTTTAAGGCGTTATTCATAACAAAAGAAGCCACCCTTTCGGAGCGGCTGAAACAAACCTCAATCATAAATCAATGGAAGTTAACTTTGGGCAGAAGATCATGTGATTGTTAATCTGTATGTTATTATAAGTGAATTTGCTTCGTGTGCTGATGACGTAGGTAGATATCCGCTTCTTTCTGTTTCTGCTGAGCCCTTCAGCTATCTCTGCTGCGTGAGCAAATCCTTCAATCTTTTTCAAAACACCGCCATAATGATTAAAATTGTCTTGTTTAGGCATATCTACCTTTATCTTCATACCTTGCAGGGTATAATCCACAAAACCAATCACTATGAAGGCAAGAAACTTACTATTGACCATTATTGTGGCAGGATTATTTGCATCTTGTGCCACCGTTTCAACTTTTTATCAAGTTTATAAGACAAGTAATGACGGACTGAAGAAAGACGATAACGCAATGACATATGAAGATGAATTTTGTAAGGTTTCATATAACTTTTGGCGTGATGGGGGGAATGCTGGCTTCCGCTTTTACAACAAAACCGAGAAGAACATTTACCTGAATCTGGACGAATGTTTCTATGTTTTAAATGGGAATGCCCATAACTATTATCGAAACAGGATAGAAACGTATTCCGCTGGCACAGGAGCTACTGTCAGCAGCGGTGGTTCTCGAACGAAATCTGTAGATGCCTCAAGTTCCGTTTCAGGCGTTAACTACTTTTCCTTGTTGCAGACGAATTCATTGGAAGCTGGGGCTTCTCAGTCTGCATTTTCATCAATTGGAATAATGGCTTCAAAAGAATTTTCAATCGCATACGTTGAAGAAAAGGTCATATGCATTCCTTCAAAAACATCTAAAGTCATAACTGAATATCCAATCAATGAAACGCCGTACAGGGATTGCTACTTGTTACGATTTCCTTCGAGAAAGCAAACAGCCGTACAAACCTTTGACAAAACGAACAGTCCTTTCGTATTCAGCGATCGGATAGCATATAAGGTTGGGCAAAATGATAGCTTAAGAAGGATTGAGAATGCATTCTATGTGACAGAGATATCAAACCTTCGTGAAGATAAAATGTTAATCAAGAAAATCGAGCAGAATTGTGGAGAAAAGGCTTTGGTAGAAACATATTTCTTTAAGGAAGTAAATGCCGATGAATTTTATATCAGATACATACGTCCAAGCACCTACAAGTGGAGTTATTGATGCGGCAGACCTGTCGCAAGCTCCCGAATCATTGTGTGTTAAAACTTCGTTGCCAATTTATTATAATATCACTATTTATCCACGCAGGGCGTCAAGGTGATTCGGCAAGCCTGGTCAGCCTGTCTCTTTTTTCCAGTGAACGAAGTGATGTCAATCCGTCAAGTGAATGGAAATAAAAATGCCACCATTTTGGGGCGGCATCTTCATTGTAATAAGGGGCTGGGTTTTACTTGACTTTTTTGGTAAGTTCTGCGCCAGCTTTAAACTTTACAACTTTTTTGGCGGCAATTTTAATTGGTTTGCCGGTCTGGGGATTGCGTCCTGCACGGGCTGCTCTTTTGGTAACGGAGAACGAACCAAAACCCACTAAGGCAACTCTTTCGCCTTTTCCTAAAGCTTTTGATGTTGCTGTTATCACTGCTCCCAGTGCTCTTTTTGCTTCTGCCTGAGTCAATTTTGCATCTTTTGCAATTGCTTCAACTAATTGAGCCTTGTTCATTTTTTTAAAGTTTAGGTTAATACTTGTATTAAAAATCCCTGCAAAGATAAGGGGTCTGGAAAAAAGGTCAAGGGGTTTGTGTCTAAAACCGCTTAAATTGTTGATAAATCGGAAGATTTGTTAATATCCCTAATCTCAAAACGGTTAAATAACAATGGATTCAGGAAATACTATTTTAATGTCATTCTGGAAAACCCTGCCATTCCTTATATTTCGCCCAACAACAGGAAACCATCAAAGTGGGTATATCTGTTTTCTGAAACCGAGGTTCCGCGACAGTTAGGATTCAATCTGCTGCGGTGGTTCTTCCCGCTTCTTCATTTGCTGATTTAAGCCATCTGACGCAATGCTTTAAACACACGCCAAAAAGACAATATGCTCTGCTGGGCCTCAAAAGATTGAGGGTAATTTTCCTGGGAAATATCACAAATAAATATTGATTTCTGGGGGTAAGTTGAATTTCGAAATCCTCGCCCTCGACAAACATCTCGTCCAACTGCGATACCTCACCTCCGGCGCCTACAATATGTTGGCCAGTCGGAAAATGATACATGGGATGAAGAACAACAGACCTGCACTCATGATGAAGATCTCGGCGGTACCGGTCATGGAGATATCACGGTCTGATGCAGATCCGGGAGTGTAGAGAAAATCAAATTGGTTGATCTTTTTTCAAACATGTTAAAATGAATAGTGATCAACTGGAAATTAATTTATATATTCGCTTAGACAAACAAGCTACATAGTCAATAATCTATATTCTTTCAATCTCTCCTCATATGAAAAAGCATTTACTTCTTGCAGGAATGCTTGCGCTTTCCTTGTTTTTTACACTTCAACTTTCTGCACAGGTTGGAATTAATGCCGATAACAGCGCTCCCGATAATTCGGCGATGCTGGATGTAAAATCTATTTCCAAAGGTATGCTCATACCAAGAATGAACCTGGGACAAATTTCGAATATTCCAAACCCTGCTAACGGGTTGCAGGTGTTTTGTACTACCGACAGTAAAATCTACATTTACGTTTCAACAGCCGGACAATGGAAAGAAGTAGCTTATGGATCAGGAATAATTATCCCACCTTTTACATGCGGAAACCCATTTACTGATACTCGTGATGGTAAGACATGCAGCACGGTGTTGATTGGTACGCAATGCTGGATGGCACAAAACCTGAATATTGGTACAAAAATCTCAGAGTCTTCAAACCAAACCAATAACGGTATCATAGAAAAATACTGTCACAATGATGATGAAAACAACTGCAACACTTATGGTGGTTTATACCAGTGGGATGAGGCGATGCAATACGCAACCTTAGAAGGGGCTCAGGGAATATGCCCGACAGGCTGGCATTTGCCCACAGATGCCGAATGGACAACGCTAACCACTTATTTGGGTGGAGAATATATAGCAGGTGGCAAGATGAAAGAAGCAGGTCTAACACATTGGGCTTCACCTAATACCGGCGCTACCAACAGCAGCGGCTTCACTGCTGTTGGTGGCGCCTACAGCTACTACAATGGCAATTTCAGCAATCTTACGGGCACAGCCTACTTCTGGTCGTCGTCGCAGTACGATGCAACATACGCGTGGACCCGGTATCT
>TBL_comb47_HYPODRAFT_10008269_pt1 | contig 10674 bp, 13 predicted proteins | sample TroBogypolimnion_40_FD_10682 | JGI IMG/M metagenome (IMG submission 10682)
TCAAAATGCCTTTTCCATCTTGTAATGCCAAACGATCTAGTAATGCCTGTGCATCACTTAGCAAGGATGCGCTGCGAGCTAAATTGGCAACTGCTTCAGGCTGAATCTTTTCTAGTTTTGGAATGACCTCTTTTCGAATTGCATTGCGTCTATATTTGCGGTCTTGGTTGCTAGGGTCTTCAATCCACTTGAGTTTATGTTGTTTGGCGTAAGCCTCTAGCTCAGCCCTACTTTGATCGAGCAATGGACGCTTCAGGATTAAGGGTCTAGGGCCTGCCTGAATATGTTTGTGAACAGACATGCCTGATAAGCCTGCCACACCAGCCCCGCGGAGCAACTGGAGCAATACGGTTTCCGCTTGATCGTTCTGGTGGTGAGCTAATAGTAGATCTTCAATGCCATATTCTTCGCAGAGATCCGCTAAGGCCTCATAGCGCGCTGCTCTTGCCCTCGCCTCAACGTTACCCTCTTTGGTATTCAGATGAAGCAAGCGAAAATCAAAGTGGATCTTATATTTTTTAGCAAGCCTCTCACAAAATATCAACCAATCATCCGCCGGCTTTTGCAAACCATGGTGAATGTGAAAGGCGTAAATTTCTCTATTCTGATTTGCTGCTTGCGATTTGCAAATCGTATCTAGCAAAACAACCGAATCGAGGCCGCCACTTAAGGCAACCGCAATTCGTTTTGCAGACTTAGGACTTGACTGTGATTTCCTTGAACTTGCCATAACTCATTAGACGCTCATGACGACGCTCAAGCAATGCATCAGTCTTCATGCCATCAAAAGTTTTCATTGACTCGGCAAGGGCTTTGCGCATGTTACTCATCATGACATCGTAATCGCGGTGAGCACCACCAATAGGTTCGGCCACAATCTTGTCGATCAAACCTAGGGCCTTAATACGCTGGGCTGTTAGACCCAATTGCTCAGCAGCTTCAGAGGCTTTATCTGCAGTTTTCCATAAGATAGAAGCACAACCCTCTGGGGAGATCACGGAATAGGTCGAGTTCTGCAACATCAACACCACATCCCCCATCGCAATCGCTAAGGCGCCACCTGATCCGCCCTCGCCAATAATCGTAGCAATGATCGGGACTTCTAGCTCGGCTTGCACATACAGGTTGCGGCCGATTGCTTCAGATTGGTTACGCTCTTCGGCATCAATCCCTGGAAATGCACCCGGAGTGTCAACAAAGGTAAATACTGGAATGCCAAATTTCTCGGCAAGGCGCATGAGGCGCATTGCTTTGCGATAACCCTCTGGACGACTCATGCCAAAGTTGCGAAGAGCGCGCTCTTTGGTGTCACGACCTTTTTGGTGACCAATCACCATGCAGGGCTGATCATCAAAACGGGCTAGGCCACCGATGATGGATTGATCATCCGCAAAAGTGCGATCGCCATGGAGCTCATGAAAATCGGTAAATAAGGCGCCAACATAATCTAATGTGTAAGGGCGCTGTGGGTGACGCGCAACTTGAGACACCTGCCATGGTGTGAGATTGGCGTAAATATCTTTAGTGAGCTGAACGCTCTTTTCAGAGAGAGTTTTGATCTCATCGGAAATATCTACCGATGACTCGTCTTGTACAAAACGGAGCTCTTCAATCTTTGACTCTAATTCGGCGATTTGCTGCTCAAAATCCAGGAAAGTCGTTTTCATAGTCTGATTTTAATGTTCAACTGGGATGGGGTCGATACTTCTCCACATGTACCAGGTCGCAACCGTGCGCCACGGGGCCCAATTGGCTGCCACCTCCCTCGCCTCATGGCGACTAACAGGCTCACCACTGAAGTAATTGAGGGAAATAGCCTTAATTAGACCAACATCGTCCAGCGGAAGGATATTAGGGCGAACCATATTAAAAATGAGGAACATTTCAGCCGTCCAGCGGCCAACTCCCCGAATAGAGCTTAATTCTTTGATGACGCTCTCATCATCCATATCTTTCCATTGATCGGCATGTAAACGCCCAGAATCAAAGTGATCAGCCAGATCGCGGATATATTCAACCTTGCGCCCCGATAAACCTGCAGCTCGCAATTCTTCAACTGTGAGCGCTAATATATTTTTAGGGTTTACTTTTTTCTTGCTGGCAATGAGCACTCTACCCCAAACTGTTTGCGCAGCAGCAACTGAGATTTGCTGGCCAACGATCGCTCTTGCTAAAGTTGTAAATGCGTCACCACGGGTAACTAAAAAACCAGAACCGTACTTAGGAATCAGCTTTTTCATGATGCGGTCATGCTTCATAAGTTCAGCGCAAGCCTGCTCCCAGTAGGCAGGAGCGATTTCTTCGATAATCGATTCCTCTTTTACTGGTGACACTAAGCTCTTCGCCATTCAGTAATGCCGCCGGGCTTGTCTTCTAGAACAACGCCCTGCTCTAATAAAGTTTTACGTATTAAGTCAGCCAATGCAAAATCTTTTGCTTGTTTAGCTGAAACCCGGGCAGCAATCTGCTCTTCGATGTGCGCTGGACTTAAACCACTCTCGTCTTTAGATCCCCCTTGCAAGAATGCAGTTGGATCTCTTTGCAGGAAATTGAGAGTGGCGCCTAGTGCCTTCATCGTAGATGCAAGCATCTGTTTTTCATCACCTTGCGCACGATTGACTTCACTCGCCAAATCAAACAACACTGCAATCGCTTCAGGCGTATTAAAGTCATCGTTCATGGCATCGGCAAAACGTTGAGCCCATGGGTTTTTTGGATCAATCAAACTATTCCGGGCAATTGGCGCTTGGGCTAAGGCGGTGTATAGACGAACTAAACCAGCGCGAGCTTCTTCAAGCTGAGCATCGCTGTAATTTATAGGGCTACGGTAATGCGCTTTAAGCATAAAGAATCGCAAGACCTCTGGATCAAAGCTTTTTAAGACATCCCGAATCAAGAAGAAGTTACCCAAGGATTTAGACATCTTCTCTTCATTAACGCGAATATGTCCGTTGTGCATCCAATAATTGACAAACGGCGCGTCATCCTCTTTGCGATCTTGTCCATACAGAGCACCCTCGCTTTGAGCGATTTCATTTTCGTGATGAGGGAATTGAAGGTCTGCGCCACCACCATGAATATCAAAGTGCTCGCCAAGCAAGTCACAAGCCATCGCTGAGCATTCTATATGCCAACCTGGACGACCTTCACCCCAAGGTGAGCTCCAGCGGGTATCTGATGGCTCCTCTGGTTTAGCGCTCTTCCACAAAACAAAATCGAGTGGGTCGCGCTTACCACCACCTACTGCAACACGTTCACCCGCATGGAGTTCATCAAGAGTCTTGCCAGAGAGTTGGCCGTAACGTGGCAACAGACGTACAGCGAAGTTGACATCACCATCTTCGCCTTGGTAAGCCAATTCATTTTCAATCAGCTTGCCAATCATGCCTTGCATCTGCTTGATGTAATCCGTAGCACGAGGCTCTAGATCGGGATGCATGAGACCTAACTCATCAGAATCAGCATGCATGGCATCAATAAATCGGTTCGTTAGCGCAGCAATCGGCTCACCATTCTCAATGGCGCGGTTGATAATTTTGTCGTCAATATCAGTGATATTGCGCACGTAAAGAACCTCATAACCACTAGCCCTGAGCCAGCGAGCCACCATATCAAATACGATCATGACCCTAGCATGGCCAATATGGCAAAAATCGTAAACTGTCATGCCGCAGACATACATCTTCACCTTGCCCGGTAGGATGGGCTTAAAAACCTGTTTAGAACGGCTGAGGGTGTTATAGATTTGCAGCATAGGGCTATAAAGGTGAGGCAAGTAGCGCCAATTTGTTAGACTGAGCGCTGAGTATATCGAATGAGCCAGTTTTTCACCCCCTCCCCTATGTTTGCAACCCTCAAAGCGCCTATTTCCACCCTTTTTCAGGTTTTTGCCGTCCTTGCTAGCTTTTTGCTCGTAACTGGGTGTAGCACCCCAGCCCAACAACAAGCCAACGCTGAAATTGCAGCCGTTAATCAGNNNGAGGNNAATTCTCCTGAGGCTAAGACCCAAGCTTATTTAGGTGGTTATGGGCCTATCGACCCTCCAAGACTCTCAACTGATGCTCCGTATGATCCGCTCAACCCCGAGCTATCCGAAACTGTTGCCGTTCCTTTTTTATCTTTCTTAATTATTGAACCAGACCCAGTTACTAAGAACGCCGTGCCATCCGATGTTGAGAGATTGGTGAAAGCACGTAAATATCAAGATGCAATTGATTTAATTAACGTCAAACTCAAAATGACACCTCGCAATGTCCAACTGCGCTATGTAAAAGCACGTTTGCAACTAGAGATGCGCGATTTTGCCGGTGCCAAGAAAACCTTAATTGAGATTACACAGCAATTTCCTGAGCTGCCAGAGCCTTATAACAACCTTGCAGCAATCGCAGCTACTCAAGACAAATGGATTGAGGCTCGTGACTATTTAGAACTCGCATTAAAGCTTCGTCCCAGCTACAGCACTGCTGCCGCGAATTTAGGCGAGGTCTACGTCAGACTGGGTGCCAAGGCCTATGAGGATGCAGCGGCCAATACCCAGCTTAACCAACGCCTGTATGCCAATCGGGCCAAATATTTATTGAACCTATTGAAACCTCAAACCAGAGGCAACAACAGCTCTAACAGCAGCTTAAGCAATCCATCCATTAACTCACCAGAAAGTAAATCAAACAATGGCGAAAGTACTTCTAAAAACTAATAAGGGTGATATCACCCTCACCCTTGATGCAATTAAGGCACCAAAGAGCGTTGCTAACTTTTTACAATATGTCAAAAGTGGTCATTACGATGGCACGATCTTTCACCGTGTGATTAATAATTTCATGATTCAAGGTGGCGGCATGACTACCGGCATGAAACAAAAGCCTACTGGCGCTGAAATTGAAAATGAAGCCACTAATGGCCTCAAGAATGAGCGTGGCACTGTTGCAATGGCTCGCACTAGCGATCCTCACTCTGCTACTGCGCAATTTTTCATTAACGTCAATGACAATGATTTTTTGAATCACACCGCTCCCAACGCTCAAGGCTGGGGCTATGCAGTATTTGGCAAAGTGACTGATGGCTTAGATGTTGTTGACACAATTCGTAAGGTCAAAACAGGAAATGCCGGCTTTCATCAAGATGTTCCTGCAGAAGATGTTGTGATTGAGAAGGCCACCGTTCTCGAGGAATGATCCCGCAATACGCGAGCGCGCTGCTCATCTCAGACTTACACCTGACGCCGTCAATGCCCTTGACGGCGCAACGCTTTTTTGACTTCTGTGAAAAAGATGCTGCACAAGCTGAGGCAGTTTTTATTCTGGGTGATCTTTTTGAATACTGGGTTGGTGATGATGCTTCATCCCAATCCCCCTTTCAGCAGGAAGTAAAGCGCGCCCTCGCTAATTTATCCACTAAGACCAAAACCTACTACCTTCACGGGAACCGTGACTTCCTAGTGGGGCCTGCTTTTTTAAAGAAGACGGGCATGACATTGTTGCCAGATCCATCCATGGTTGAAATTGCTGGAAAGCGGTATTTACTTGCCCATGGGGATGCGTTGTGTACTGCTGATCTTGGCTACCAAGTGTTTCGCAGCTGGGTCAGAAAAACTTGGGTTCAAAAGCTTTTTTTGTCTTTGCCATTGGGGTGGCGTCGCTCTATCGCAAATCATTTGCGTAGCAATAGTCATGCGCAATATCAACACAAGACTAAATCCTCCCAGCCACAAAATCTAATGAAGATGAATGTGACCCTTGAGGCATGTGCAGCGACATTACGTTCGCATACAGGTGATAAGTTAATCCATGGGCATACCCACTTACCTGCGCATCATGTAGAGCAGTTGGGTGAACAATCTTGGCAACGTTGGGTCTTATCAGATTGGGACCTAGATCACCCAGAAGCAGGCAATCCCAGAGCAAACACACTCCTGATTAATGACCAAGGCGAGCACTTTATTGACCTAGTTAAATCCTAAGCAGATCAATGCTGCGCTGATTGTTTTTTACTTAAGAAACTGAGTATTTAGAGAGGCATTGAACCATCTGGGCAAATATGCGCGGATTAGCAGCCATCACTTCGCCACTCTTTAGAAAACCCTCTTCACCGCGATAATTACCAATCAAGCCACCAGACTCAGTAATGAGTAAAGCGCCTGCTGCCATATCCCATGGCTTGAGATCGCTCTCAAAAAAACCATCGTAGCGGCCGGCTGCCACATAAGCCAAGTCTAAAGAGGCTGCACCAGGACGACGTAAGCCAGCGCACTGACGAGACATCTCTGCAAAAATCTTGAGATACTTTTCTAAATCTTGATCTTCGCGATACGGAAAGCCAGTTCCAATTAAAGAGTTTGCTAAACGGTCTTGTGAAGCAACCCGTAAACGCCGACGATCTAAATAAGCCCCTGCACCACGAGTGGCGGTAAATAATTCATCGCGGGTTGGGTCGTAAACCACAGCTTGTTGAGTAACGCCATTTACGGCTAAGGCGATTGAAACCGCATACTGTGGAAAGCCATGAATAAAGTTGGTTGTGCCATCTAATGGATCAATGATCCATACGTTCTCTGCATCAACATTGTGTTCGCCTGTTTCTTCAGCCAAAAATCCATGGGTCGGATAGGCTTCGCTCAAGGTCTCAATGATGGCCGCTTCCGCGGCTTTGTCCACCTCAGTCACAAAATCATTGTGCTGCTTGCGATCAACCTGGAGGCGCTCTAAATTCAGAGAGGCACGATTTATAACGGTTCCAGCACGACGGGCGGCCTTTATGGCCACATTTAACATGGGATGCATAGTATTTTGATGGACAAATTAAATAAGAACGAGCCTGTGATATTGCCTAAAGTGCATGACAATAAGAAGCTAATACCCTGATTCTAAACGATTTGCATTCTTTACCCTCAACGTAACCAATTTAAGAAGCCCATGGATAAGCACCAAGCTCAGCTAGTACGCTGGGTTCTCGTAGAAACAAGTCACCCTGGCAATGTGGGCTCAGCAGCGCGAGCTCAAAACCATGGGGTTTAAAGACCTATGCTTGATTGATCCCAAAATCAAAGGTATTGCTCAACAGCCAGAGGCGATTGCCCTCGCTAGCGGAGCGTCTGACCTTCTTGAGTCTGCAGAAGAATTGGGGTCCCTTGATGATGCTGTCCAGGGCTGCTCTTTAGTTTTAGGCCTTACAAGCCGTGAACGTGAATTTGGCCCGCCCGCATTGGCTTGGGAATCCGCAAGAGAGCTCATCACTCAAACAGTACGCGATCAAGGGCGCGTTGCCTTGGTATTTGGTCCAGAGAGAACGGGGCTTGAGAACCACCACCTGTCTTTATGCACCCATCGCGTTTGGTTGGAGGCCAACCCCGACTACCCCTCATTAAATCTGGCTCAAGCCCTCATGGTATGCGCCTACACTCTCAGAGAAGCCCTTAAAAGCTTGTTTCAAAGGATTTGGCTAGCAATACAGAATTATCAAATTATGCCGATCCAGCCGCTGTAGCCGCCATGCTGGAACACTGGCGCGATGGTCTGGAGGCTATTGGCTACCTTGACCCTGCAAATCCCAAGAAATTGATGCCCCGCTTAGAGGCTTTATTTGCTCGCAGTCGTCTGCGTAAGGAAGAAATTGATCTACTACGTGGCATCGCAAAACAGATGCTCCTGAGAAAATAAGCCAGCCCCGTTAAAATCTAGACATGTTTAATTCCCTCTTCGACCAAGTCGACTCCATCATCGTTCGTGATCCTGCCGCAAGAAACCGTCTTGAGGTGATTACTTGCTACCAAGGCTTGCATGCCGTTTGGTTTCATCGCATTTCTCATGCGCTATGGAACATAGGTCTCAAGTGGATTGCGCGGGTTCTCTCAATGGTGTCACGCTTCATTACCGGCATTGAAATTCATCCGGGAGCGAAGATTGGGCAACGTGTGTTTTTAGATCACGGTCTTGGGATTGTGATTGGTGAGACTACTGAAATAGGTGATGACTGCACAATCTACCAAGGTGTTACGCTTGGTGGTACTTCTCTTTATAAGGGAGTAAAGCGTCACCCTACCTTGGGTAAAGGTGTTGTTGTTAGTGCTGGTGCAAAAGTACTCGGTGGCTTTACAGTTGGTGATGGTGCACGTATTGGCTCTAATGCAGTCGTTCTGAAAGAAATTCCAGCAGGTGCAACTGCAGTAGGTATTCCTGCGCGGGTTTTGCATCCTGATCTACCGCAGAGCGTAGATAGCAAAACTAAAGAATATTTTTCTGCATATGGTGTCACACCCAATGTAGATGATCCAGTATCAATGGCACTCAAGGGTTTAATAGATGCCACGATTGAACAAGAAGCCAAAATTGCTCAGCTTGAAAAAGCTTTAGCAAAACTCAGCAACACACCAACCGATGCTACAGCTAGCAGCGATACCAAGCGGGATCTTGGCGCCATGAAGGAATGGCTTAAGGAGTAATACTCCTTAGCCCATTAATGCAGGGTACGCGGCGCCTGACCTTGTAAACCCAAAGCTTGCTCTAAGAAATCTTCTTCATCATCTGCATCGTCATTGGGCATGCCGAAGGTAAAGTTTTCACCACCCTCAGGATGGCGATTTTCGATCTCATCTTCAGTAGCAGCACGTACGTCTTCCACTTGAACCCAAAAACGCAAAGCCATACCCGCCAATGGGTGATTACCATCAAGCACTACTTGGCTATCCGCAACATCTGTAACGGTATAGATTAGTGGCTCATCATCAGAATCATCGGCATTCGCAGCTAAATTATCTAGCTCATTCTCTGCAGAAGTATCCGCATCAGGTACACCCTCAAATTGCATGCCAACTTCTAATGGTTCTGGAAAACGGGCGCGTGGCTCTATCTTGAGCAATTCAGGGTCGTACTCACCGAATGCTTCATTTGGCTCCAGCTGAATTGTGGCTTCATAGCCAATATCTTGACCATCGAGCAAGGACTCAATTTTTGGAAAAGTACCGTCGTAGCCACCGTGCAGGTATACCATCGGAGAGTCTGGCTCCTCGATGACATTATTTTGAGCATCAGTTAATTTATATCGAAGGGATACGATAGTATTTTTTTCAATCTTCATGCGTAATTTGTCGTACATTCGTTTTTAATCAGTTAACTCTAGCCAACATCAGCCATTTACTGCCAGCCTCTATTTATGACTTCATTTTACTTGAGCAAGCCCTATGAACCACCGCAAGCACCCCAAAACCTGCCTTTAAATGCACCCTGGGCCTTATTTGGCGGAATTAGCCCTGACCAATTTATGAAGCAATACTGGCATAAAAAGCCTCTACTAGTACGAGGTGCCATCCCCGCCTTTGCCCTCTGCTCTCAGAATCAAGAACCGTTGGATAGCCCAATTTCGTATGAGGAGCTCGTTCGATTTGCCGACAAAGAGGAAGTGGAGTCACGCCTCATCCGATCTTCACCTTGGCGTTTTGATCATGGGCCATTTGAGAAAAAAGCGATCCCAGCGCTTAATAAGCCTAATTGGACTTTATTGCTACAAGGCATGGATGCACACCACCCTGCGGCCAAGAAGATTCTCTCCTGGTTTCGATTCATCCCAGATGCACGCTTAGATGACTTAATGGTGAGTGTGGCTGGGATTGGTGGTGGTGTTGGACCCCACTTTGACTCTTATGACGTTTTTTTAATTCAGATGTCTGGACGCAGAAAGTGGCGCATCTCCGCACAAAAGGACTTGAGTCTAAACCCCAATCTACCCTTGAAAATCTTGCAGAAGTTTAAATATGAACAAGAGTGGATACTAGAGCCAGGCGATATGTTGTATCTTCCCCCGCATATTGCTCATGATGGGATTGCACTAGATGCAGGCTGTCAAACTTGGTCTGTCGGTTTTCGCTCTCCCAGTTTTAAAGAGCTGCTTCAAGAGGGATTATGGCGACTTGCTGAATCTCTTGAAGATCTCCCAGAGCTGGATCGTAAATTTGCTGACCCCAAACAAAATGCCACCAATGTTGCCGAGCAATTACCAGCCGAGCTTATTGAACAGTTAAAGCAGCAATTGAGTAGGCTAAAACTAGACCAAATTGATCGCTTTTTGCCAGGCATCACCGCATACCTATCCGAACCAAAGCAACAAGCTTTATTTGATTCTCCGGCCCCGCCATTAAGCCCGAAGAGTTTTCTAAGTAAGTTAGGGACTTTAGGCATCTCCGCCCATCCTCAAACCCGTATTTTGAGCCTTGGGAAGAGGGTTTTTTGCAATGGGGATGAGATGACGGCAGACCAGTCTTCTGAGATCACCAAGGCTTGGGTGAGTCTTTCAGCCAATAAGTATTTGAAGGTCAAAAATCTTAAAAAGATCGACAAATCAAGTCTCTACGAGGCCTACCTAGCCGGCTGGCTGATTTTTGAGAAAGTGCCGGCGAGATGGATATAATAAATACAGGAAATTACCTAGGGATTTGCCCTTGGTAGATCCCACAACAATTATCGATAATTGGTGTTTAATTTTTTAAGAGGAAATTACAAATGAAGAAGTCACTCGTATTCGTTGCAATGTTAGCTATCGCTTTGGCCGCTTGCGGTAAAAAAGAAGAAGCAAAACCTGCTGAAGCTCCTGCTGCTGCTCCAGCTGCTCCTGCTGCTGACGCTAAGAAGTAATCTTCTTCTTGAAGAAAAAAAGCCGCTGCAAAGCGGCTTTTTTATTGCACTC